>Ga0041059_1000001_pt1 | contig 97576 bp, 80 predicted proteins | sample AraColnosormetaG_FD_56232 | JGI IMG/M metagenome (GOLD analysis project Ga0041059, IMG submission 56232) | Arabidopsis roots microbial communities from North Carolina, USA - Col MF nosort | ecosystem: Host-associated > Plants > Roots > Unclassified | place: USA: North Carolina | collected...
TTTTTTTTTTTTTTTTTGGTTTTTTGGTTAAAGAAGAAAAGAGCAAATTGGAAAAACAAATAGATAAGATAATTTATATGATTTAAAAGTCAAATGTAATCACAACATATAAATTTTAACTTATAAAATATAGTCACACCATTGCCTCATCGTATTTGCTTTCATGAATCATCCCACCACTTGTAAGCTTTATTTTATTAAGAATGAAAACGGAGAAATATAAATTGAACACTATATACTATTGTCGTCACCCTCCCCGAATGTTTCTGATAAATAATGTTAACTATCATCTAATACGTCAACCGGATTATCACCGACACTGACCCCACACCTAACCACTGATGCACAAGTTTATATTAGTGTAGGTATCATCCACAATATATTATCCAATAATTGAACCTTGTTAATGTCTTTGGTTCATAAAGCGATCTATAATCAATTCAGCATTATTGCTAAAATTCAAATTAAGAAGACGGCATGATTTGTTAAAACCATAAAGAAATACAAAAGGGTCAATGATAAAACTGTTTAAACGAATCAGTCTACCCAAGAGCCGTCTCTCGAATACTAGTTTTAAATTCATAAGCGTATAGAGTTTAGTGATTCCAGAACACTTTACAGGCCAAAATCTAATATTTCGATATTTTGAAACGACATTTTTAGTCCTATAATTAAATTTGCAACGTATTAGATTACTTTTAAAATGTGATACTGCGAAGAAAATGAATCAAAAGATTGAATCGAATATTCGAACAGACGGACAAGAACCCACGAAGCGATACAGATCAGAAACTCTGCTTCTTTTTTTAACAAGAGATCACAAACTTGGTTGACTTGAGTTCATATTATAATGACGTACTCAGTGATTCGAATATTCCATAAATAGTCGTAAGAATAAAGACCTTAATGTATACATTGTTCATTTCGTATGCCACATTGACGAAGATCACTGATATAAATTTCAATTATATAAATGTAAAATAACAAAACAAAAAGTTACATGTTATCAAATAGTGTCATTAGCTAAATAACATGTTACTTGGCCACCACATCACTTTTGTTGAGAAATTTCTAAAATTTGGCTATTTAGTGCATATACCCTTTAAAACTTGTTGTAAAAGCAAGGAAGAGGAAAAAAGATTGAACCTATAGCAAAGGAAAAAGAAAAGAGAGTACATATTCTTAAGTCTTGATTACAATATTTTGTTCTTCAACATATTCTCTTAGAGTTGAGATAACATAAATTATAATATAGATGCTCTATTGGGTAGCAGTAGATAGAAGAACATATGCTGAAAATCATTTTTATAGATCTAGCAAATCACCTTTATAAAGGATCCAGATTTTTTTTTTTTTAACTTTTTGAAAGTCAACTTGATCATATGTGAAAGTTAGAGTCAGAGATTTATGCATCTTCGTGCATAGACAAAATGCATGCACGAGCTCACACGATCCTGTTTTTTTTTCTTAATGAGGTAATTTTCTTGCTGTCATTTTTTTTTCTAAAGTTAAGATTCATATAAAAACCATATCAGGTAATTCCTTAATTTTGTGTAATAATTAAGAAATCAGGATCATTAGATCTTTGACCACCAAAACTCAAATTTGTTCCCAAATACACTCAGTTAAAGTACTATCTTTAATCATTTCATATTCGTTACTTTGTAAATTAGTACAAAGTAAGTAACAAATTTTAGTTTACCCAATGAAATGGAATGAAGTTAATGAAAATATTCGTTCTTTTAGAATATTCTTCTGCTCTTGACAGTGTTTAATTATTTAATTTTCTTACTTGAAAAAATAAAATTGACCAACAATTATTTTTCTTACCTCATGTAGATAACTTACAAAATAAAACATATATATATATATATATATATTTATTTTCAACTCAGAAATAAATAATTCTAACGAAAAAATATGAAATAATAAAAAAATCTGACTTAAAAAGCGCGCATCGCTCATGCCAACACACTCCCTCGTCTATAAATACTTCACTCTGCTTTCCTCAATCACATCCATCTCTGAATCTGATTCCACATCTTAAACCCTTATTCCCTAAACATCGAATTTGGTTCCTTCTCCCACAATCCGCAGAGATTTCTTCTTTTCAGGTTTGTCAATTCATTTTTTTTTTCAGTTTGAGTTTTGTTTTGTTTTTTCGTGATTTTCGGTCAGTCTACCAAATCCCCTGTTTTTCCGGCGATTCAGTTGTCAACAGATTTTGCTTTTCTTTTTCCCTTTTTGTGTAAAAAAACTCATTTCCTTTTTGATCTGATGATTACAGAAGAAGTAAGAGGGTGGCGAAGAAGATTTGATTGATCGGCGATAATGGCGGGTCGGAACATAGAGAAGATGGCATCTATTGATGCTCAGCTTCGGCAACTCGTTCCTGCTAAAGTCAGTGAAGACGATAAGCTTGTTGAGTACGATGCTCTTCTCCTTGATCGCTTTCTCGACATTCTCCAGGATTTACACGGCGAGGATCTCCGTGAAACGGTACACATCCTTCTTCTTTGGATTGAATCGATACCCATTTGCTAGAGATCCTAAAAATCTCATCTTTTTGTTTCGATTAGTGATTTTAAGTTTACCCGATTATTTAACCTACGTGTTAGTTATGTATAAAGGATGGAACTTTTTTGTTTAGATTCATTTATGTATTGATAAAATGATCTTGTGCACAGGTTCAAGAGTTATACGAGCTTTCTGCTGAGTATGAAGGGAAGCGTGAGCCTAGCAAGCTTGAGGAGCTAGGGAGTGTCCTAACGAGTTTGGATCCTGGTGACTCAATTGTTATCTCCAAGGCTTTCTCTCACATGCTTAACTTAGCCAATTTGGCTGAGGAGGTGCAGATTGCTCACCGTCGCAGGATCAAGAAGCTGAAGAAAGGTGATTTCGTTGATGAGAGTTCTGCAACTACTGAATCCGATATTGAAGAGACTTTTAAGAGGCTCGTTTCGGATCTTGGTAAGTCTCCTGAAGAGATCTTTGATGCCTTGAAGAATCAGACTGTGGATCTGGTTTTGACTGCTCATCCTACTCAGTCTGTGCGTAGATCATTGCTTCAGAAGCATGGGAGGTTAGTTTTTGACTTAGTTGTTTTCTGGAGAGAGTGAGAAAACTCTGTTTGCTTGTGTGTTGACCTGACATTAAATGTTTTCTCAGGATAAGGGACTGTCTTGCTCAACTCTATGCAAAGGACATTACTCCTGATGACAAGCAGGAGCTAGATGAGTCTCTGCAAAGAGAGGTAAGAACTCAACCTCACTGGATTGTAACATGTTGATTTGATATAATCCTCGGATAATAGATAGATTGGCCTTTGAAACTCTCCTTTTTTGTTTAGATTCAAGCTGCATTCCGAACAGATGAGATTAGAAGAACACCTCCAACCCCACAAGATGAAATGAGAGCTGGAATGAGTTATTTCCACGAGACAATCTGGAAAGGTGTCCCCAAGTTCTTGCGCCGTGTGGACACAGCTCTGAAAAACATTGGGATTGATGAACGTGTTCCTTACAATGCCCCATTGATTCAATTCTCTTCGTGGATGGGCGGTGATCGTGATGGTACATGCGTTTTTTTGGATTACTGGCAAACGAATCACTCTCTTGTTTTCTCTTGTTCACCCTCTAATCGTCGTATCTGAATTTCAGGTAATCCGAGGGTCACACCTGAGGTCACTAGAGATGTGTGCTTGTTGGCTAGAATGATGGCTGCCAATCTCTACTATAACCAAATCGAGAATCTGATGTTTGAGGTTTTTATCTCTTTTTACTTGTACTCATTTCCCGGTTTTCATTCTTTAAGATTCTCTTGATTCATTCGTGTTCTTCTTGGCAGTTATCTATGTGGCGTTGCACTGATGAATTCCGTGTGCGGGCGGATGAACTGCACAGGAACTCAAGGAAAGATGCTGCAAAACATTACATAGGTTAGAAGCTTTGGACATTTTCTTCTTAAAAGAAACACATACTGCAAGTATACAATGGTATTGGTTTTGCATTCTTAACTTATTTTTTTTCTTTAACTCAATGCAGAATTCTGGAAGACAATTCCTCCAACTGAGCCATACCGTGTGATTCTTGGTGATGTGAGGGATAAGCTGTATCACACACGTGAGCGTTCCCGCCAATTGCTGAGTAATGGAATCTCGGATATTCCTGAAGAAGCTACCTTCACTAATGTGGAACAGGTGAGCAACCTCTATACTCTGAATTTGTTCCTTACTAAATTGTTTCCTGATTTTAACAACTTGTTAGTTCTTGCCATTAGAGTTTCTATCATTATCCAGCCTTACACTTGTTTCCCTCAATAATATTCACGGAATTCAATTGTGTTTACTGTTCTTTTATTCTATTTATGCAGTTCTTGGAGCCTCTTGAGCTCTGTTACCGATCACTATGTTCATGTGGTGACAGCCCGATAGCTGATGGAAGCCTTCTTGATTTCTTGAGGCAAGTCTCTACCTTTGGACTCTCCCTTGTGAGACTTGACATCAGGCAAGAGTCTGAACGCCACACAGATGTCTTGGATGCTATCACCAAGCACTTGGACATCGGTTCCTCCTATAGAGACTGGTCTGAAGAAGGCCGACAGGAATGGCTTCTTGCTGAACTAAGCGGCAAACGTCCACTTTTCGGACCTGATCTTCCCAAAACCGAAGAAATTTCTGATGTCCTGGACACATTCAAAGTCATATCTGAGCTGCCTTCAGATTGTTTTGGAGCTTATATTATCTCTATGGCAACTTCACCTAGTGATGTGCTTGCGGTTGAGCTTTTACAGCGCGAATGCCATGTGAAAAATCCACTTAGAGTTGTTCCACTCTTTGAGAAGCTAGCTGATCTTGAAGCAGCTCCTGCCGCTGTTGCAAGACTCTTTTCTATAGACTGGTACAAAAACCGTATTAACGGTAAACAAGAGGTTATGATTGGTTACTCAGATTCAGGGAAAGATGCAGGGCGTCTCTCAGCTGCTTGGGAGCTATACAAAGCTCAAGAAGAGCTTGTGAAGGTTGCTAAGAAATATGGAGTGAAGCTAACTATGTTCCATGGCCGTGGTGGCACAGTCGGAAGAGGAGGTGGTCCTACTCATCTTGCTATATTGTCTCAGCCACCAGATACAGTTAATGGCTCTCTTCGAGTCACGGTTCAGGGTGAAGTCATTGAGCAATCATTTGGGGAGGCACACTTATGCTTTAGAACACTTCAACGTTTCACAGCAGCTACTCTAGAGCACGGAATGAACCCTCCGATTTCACCAAAACCCGAGTGGCGTGCTTTGCTTGATGAAATGGCGGTTGTTGCAACTGAGGAATACCGATCTGTCGTTTTCCAAGAACCTCGATTCGTCGAGTATTTCCGCCTCGTAAGTATTCATTCATATCAATCCAAATTTCACCAAAGTTTTTGTGTGTTTTAAGTACCTAAAACCGTTGGTTTGGTTTGCAGGCTACTCCGGAGCTGGAGTATGGACGTATGAATATTGGAAGTAGACCTTCAAAGCGAAAACCAAGCGGTGGGATCGAATCTCTCCGTGCAATCCCATGGATCTTTGCTTGGACGCAAACAAGATTCCATCTTCCTGTATGGTTAGGTTTCGGAGCAGCATTTAGGTATGCGATCAAGAAGGATGTGAGAAACCTTCACATGCTGCAAGATATGTATAAACAATGGCCCTTTTTCCGAGTCACCATCGATCTAATTGAAATGGTGTTCGCCAAGGGAGACCCCGGGATCGCTGCTTTGTACGACAAACTTCTTGTCTCAGAAGATTTATGGGCTTTTGGAGAGAAACTCAGAGCCAACTTTGATGAAACCAAGAACCTCGTCCTCCAGGTATAACATAACAAAAAACAGGGTCCTCTGTTTCATATTTGTTGGGTTTGTTCTTGCAATAACACTAAACTTGCGTTGTTGCAGACTGCTGGACATAAAGACCTTCTTGAAGGAGATCCTTACTTGAAACAGAGACTAAGGCTACGTGACTCTTACATTACGACCCTCAACGTTTGCCAAGCCTACACATTGAAGAGGATCCGTGATGCAAACTACAATGTGACTCTGCGACCACACATTTCTAAAGAGATCATGCAATCAAGCAAATCAGCACAAGAGCTCGTCAAGCTTAACCCCACGAGTGAATACGCGCCTGGACTTGAGGACACACTTATCTTAACCATGAAGGGTATTGCTGCAGGATTGCAAAACACCGGTTAAGTGAGTCAGTGAAAGAAAACAAAACTTCGAATCTCTCTTTTTTATCTACCCTTTTTAATAATCTCTTTTTTTCTAGAATCCAAAATAATTACGGTTGGATTACAGTTTACTTTATGTATCCACCGTTGAAATCTTAATCTTCCATTGTATCAAACGTCACTGACTCTGTTTCTGGAAGTGTAAACAAGAACAGAGACAGTGAATCTTAATGTTATCTTCTTTGTCTTTTTCTTTCTGGTCTCTGTCTCAGAATCGTTTACATTTGTTAATACGTTTAAATTGCACGTCGTCTAAAGTCTGACTGTGGTCCCTGAAACATGTTAATAGAACTATGCCGTTAAAGAAGGGAGGTGCTTTGAGGAAACGACACCATTTTTTGTTTTGCTGTTTAAGACACATGGCTCGCATTTGGTCTGCATGTATTATAGCGTACAGTTCTCACTGTAACACTGCTTAAGACTTAATTCCACCCTAGTGTTAATCAAAGAGACAAAGAATACGTAGACAAAGACTTTTTTTATTGATGGAAAAATGTTTTGACAACATGAATGAATGGTTTTCTCTCTGCTTATTTTATATGGTTTCACCACCTAGGTAGCCAAAATCTGCTCTATTTACACATTACTAATCTCTCTCTTTCAATTTCTAAATCTAACAGAGCAATAAATGAATCAAATCAGATTACTGACAAGTTCTCCCCTTTTTTTTGTTTTTGTGAATATTAAGTGTTTTGAGTTTGCTAAAGGCCATAGTGCCTCACTGTTTTCTCCAGCGCTTCCTTGCTTGGACACACAATCTCTTTCATCCGAATCCCAAGTTTGTATATCTTAAATGTTGGCACAACTCTCACTCTTTCTGCATTACCCACTTCTGGACATTTTACAATCTCCACCTGTTGAAAGACAATTTCACAAGTAAGTTTACTTGTTCTTTGGTTTACATATAAACAGTTGTTTCAAAGTTTTTGTTTTTTCACCTTGAGGAAATGCAAAGATGGGTAACGAACACATAGTGCGTCCACGAAAGTGGATATCTCCTTGCATTGTGGATCAGAAGCTCTAAAAAAGTGTACAACTGAAACTCCTGCCAATGAAGTATATGTACAACAAGTTAATAATGAAAGTTCACTGACTATAAGAGCATAGAAGATTAAGATATCACTTACCAGGACGAGTTAATGCAGCTTTTAACTCTTCAAGACTAGATATTTCCTCAACTTCACCTCCAAATTCCATGTTTAGAACTACTTCGCCGCGAGATTTCTTTAATGCAACTTGAGCATGAAATAAAGATTCAGCAATTTCCTTGTCATAAGGCAGTTCCTTTCTTAAGATCTCATAATCACTCACTGCTTCAGCCCATCTTTCCAACTACAGTTTCATCAAAAAGAAACTTAGCGCAAGTGAAATGCAAAACTAAGTCATCATACCATATATATTTTACCTTGGTATATAAAGCAGCTCTTTGAAGACGAGGCTTTGTGTAACTCGGTAGTATAAGCAATGCATGGTTACAATCTTCTATTGAGCTCTCCCACATTCCAACCTTAAAGAAACAATCTGCTCTGTAACATAACAGAGTAGCATTGGATGGATCATACTTAAGGCCTTCTGCATAAGCTGATCTTGCTTCAGTGTATCTTTCTAGTTCATAAAGATCGTTACCACGATCACGCGCTCTAGTTATTAATCTAACATTTTTATACAAAATTTCAACTTCATTGTTTTGTGGATCAATCTTTGAAGCTTTCTCTGCAGTTACAACTGCATTTTCAAACCTGCAAGAATTCATCATCTTCACTCCTTTTACCAATATGACATCACAATAAAACAATAATCAATCAACATGTGTATAATTTTTCACCTTCCTAGAGCCAACTCCATTTGGGATTTGACAAAAGATGTGTAAGCTTCAGCGATCATATCGAAAAACCGAGTATGTGAGAAAGAAGCTGGGAATGGTTCCACTTTGGGGACACATTCTAGTACTCTTTGAGCATCATCAAGCCGAAGAAGTTTCAGTAGTGCTTCAGCTTTACACATAGCTAGCTACAAAATTTTTATATATGTAAAACACTTCATTTATTCATAAAGTAACACAAATCAACACAAGAATCTTTGTTCTTTACCTGAGGAGAAGAATCAGCTCCAGACGCAATGGCTGCACTTACTTCAGTCAAAACAATACTCCATTCACCGCGTCTTCTTGCATATGTGCATTTGTTCAAGTGTTTATCTACTTGTTGAAGCATCTTCACCACCGTTGGATCTAATGGTTCCTCCACTGAATATAAATGTATCCCTGCATTATCCACATAACCTAATCTGCAAACCAAGTAAAGACCAAACTGATTATAGATATCTTTTCTCGACCAACATTCTATAATAAAGATTTTGATGTTACCTAAGAAGCAATGAGGCTAAACGGTGATGAGCCCTTGCAAAGTTTGGATCTAATTTGATAGCTATTTCACATTCATTCACAGCTTCACCAATCTGACCCAAACTCGACAATGCAGCTGCACGGTTGCTATGGTAAGTAGCATTACTCGGTGATAGCTCTATTGCTCGATCATACAACTTCAAAGCCTCAGCGAAACAACCTTTCCTGAACATTTCGTTACCAAACCTCTTTACTTCTTCAGGATTAGAACCATATATAGCTATCTTCCACGATGTATATGCATCAGGACCACCGGTAGAGTTATTACTGAGAGTTAAAGGCAAAACAGAGGAAGAATCAGACATCATCGTTGGCTTCACCGGAGATAAGTTGTTTCCTCGTATAATGCTACCGTAACCGTATGATTTAGCACCTGGTCCAAGAACCATGCTTCTTGGTTTTTCTTGAGTCATGCCTGTAATCTGTACCTTCCCCGATGGGACAAGGTTCCCGGCGGGAAGTATTTTGAGGCTCTGTTTCGACGAAACAGAGCTTTTATTACCAGATGGTTTTGTCGTAACCGAAGCTGAGTTTGATGATGGTCTTATTATATTCCCGGTTTTAGCACCAACTTGACTGCTTGCACGTGATTGAGCACGGGCAGGACTATATGACCCACCAAATTGAGCGGCGGAGGAGGGAGTAGTACTAGACTTTGAAGATTTCGCGGCGGAAGAGAGATTGCTAGATTTAGACTTAGAGGCGGAGGGAACGGGCTGAACGGAATCTGGTTTTCTTGTAACCGGGGGAGTATGTCCGGCATGACCTGTGACCGATCCAGAAGAGCTAGAACTGAAACTACTGGTGGAAGAAGAGAGTCCACTCGGCTGAGTCTGAAGCGGTGTAATTGGTGATCCAAGATCGACATTAATAGTATCTGGTTTATCATTGTTATTATCTTCCATATTCAACGAGTCACAGAGCTTATCGGCGACACAGTTAGATTCTAGTATAGGTTTCTTGAGCTTCGACATTGTTGTATCTTAGCAAGATTACAAAAAAGAATAAGATACCTGATGATGACCGTTAATGGCGAATACAAGGTAGAGACGAAACTGTAGGATCATAAATATTCTGATCAATGCATGGAAAATGAGAGAGAATAGAAAGATTGGATCTTGCGATGTCGAAGATTGAATTCAGAAAAGAAAGAAAAAAAGAGAGAGAGAAAAGTTTCAGAGAAGAATAGAAGAGAGGTAGGAGACGAAGAAGATCAGCGAGTGACACAAAAAAATAATTTAATATGTGAGTTTAATTAAATTATTTTATTTCATGCCAACAAAAAAAAAGTGATTTATACTTTTATGGTTTGTCACATTACTATGTAATACAACATTAAGTAGGAAATCTTATACTATAAGGATAAAATTAAGTTCGATTTTAAGAGAACATTATAGGTTGTTATTGATTGTCATCAGATTTTGGTTTAATTTGTTCTTTTGTTGTTATTTGTAAAAGAATTTCACGAGATTTTGCTTAGTCAAATGAAAACTAGTGTCACTATGATCTAAATTTTGCGATTTGAGAATAAATTTAGGATTTGGTTTTAGCTATTTTAATAATATTCAATTCTTGACTGAATCCTTCTCGTGGCTTGCGCTGCGACTATGTCCACGCTACAACATAACACTCTATGTATGTCTCTATACACAATTATAAAATGTGAACCTTCATAAAATCGGCTCTGATTATTTAACACAAATAATTGGAAATAGTACTTGTTGACAAAAAATAGTCCCCCTACTGCTTCACCTTCACGAGACAGTTTTCATTTATTTTATCTTCTCTTTCTCAATTTCGAAGGAATGTCTTATCATTAATTTAGTACACAATAATAAAAAATATATATATAAATAATCTGCTAATCCAACTTTGTTTTATTTGGTTTTACGTACCACTTGATAAAATCCTACGTGTGTCACATATGTAACGCATATATATGGCAATTCACATAAGCAAGCGCCAAGGCGCATGCAGAATCGTTTCATCTACGTATCGGTCATGTAGATATAGCTTACCGATGGATCGGTTAAGTTTTGTTTCTTTTGTATATGCCCACACGCTTTAAATACTTATGTCCAACACTTCTGTTATACAGTATAAAGATATAGATTGCAAAAAAAACAAAGAAAAAAGATAAAGATTGTAAATCATTAAAATTGGCCTACTTAATTCTTAATTCACAATGCTCGCTTTTTACTATTTTAACGTGAAATACAGTGGTTGGTGTGGGTCTAATAAATTTGAATATTTGATCCTATTGACACTTGGGAGGCAATCTCCGAGTAAAGCATTCACAATACTATACACATTACACACAAATACATGCATGCACACATATATATGTGTGTTACTAGAATCCTATATATGTATATTTACAGCTGTTATTACTTATTTAGATGCGTAAAAATAAATGCAAAATACATTTTTAGATAAATATACGACCATGAATATTTACTTGGTTGGTAGGTTCATGGACCTACTTCTAATTAGATAATGGAGGTTGTGATTAACATGTCTAGATTTTGTAGTAAGAGTGGGTAAGTACGCACTTAATTCTGTAACAGAAAGTTACGCATTTAATTGGCTAATACTATAATATTCCATTCGTTTCGTAGTCAGTCCATTTCACACACAAAAAATGTCGTTTCAACATTTTATTTTTGTTTCACAAAGAGTATCATTTTTTTTTTAATACAGATTTTAAAAGTAAATCTCAATTTTTATCTTTATTGATTCGGCTTATTACTTAGAGAGAAAAGGCTATATAGTGTGTTACTAAATGGTAGAACATAATTTTTATTCTTTTTTAAAAAAAGAGAATAGAATTTGTATATTTTTAATTTGTGTGAAACAGAAAATATTATTTGATGTTTTAACAACAATGCATACTGATTAATATATATATTTTGCAACAAAAACAACAACATAAATTAGTCCTTGTTTTATACCAACATTTTACGTAAACAACTAAACATCACTAATTATTTGAAACCATAAACACAATTCGGATTTAAATAACAAAGTATCTACGCTTCATAATTTCGAAAGTATTTACGTGTAAAAGAATATGTGATGAAATATGTATGTAAATGTTTAGGAAGGATCGAATTTTGAGAATTCATCGGATGATTGACTTTGATTCGAGAGTGTTTCGAATAATATTAGATTTGCTGGATATTAGTGAATTTTGTAGTGAACAATTCAACCACTAATAGATAAAATAATGTTAATTATGCTTCTCAATTGAGACATAGTTTTCGTTGGATTATTCTGCATAAAATGTTCACCAAAAGTTCCATATAGTCGGTTCTATATAGAATTCGGAAGGATTAACCATTCCTCAATGCTCAATTAGAGAACTACTTAACACTTAAACACATACTTTGGTAACTTTAAAATACAATGGTGCTTTTCTAACGACATTCACCCATAACTAATTTGGTGTGTATATCTGATGGTTTTTAGTGAAGCCATGACGTTTCTAAATATGAGGTAAGACTAATCATATCATTGGGCAGCAGTGTAAGATGGGTCCTGATCTTGTTCTTATTTTTATAGTAGTGTGGGGTTTGACAGCTTTTAACTTGCTTACACAAAGATAGTTAGATTCCAACTTTCTCTTATGTAAAAACCATAACAGACCCCATTTTTTTGGCTACTTCTACTTTAGTTTTTAAATTTTCGCAGACCCAAAGAAAGATATTTAACAAATATGATAAAAATTCTCAATCTTAATGTGACAACATTTTTATAGGAAAAAAATACTTCACGGACAAGTAAACATCCTAACTTTTGGTTTTCTTTTAGTAACAAATATATTGATTAAGACTTCACGACAAATTAAATGCCAGCTATATTATTGTCAATAGGTTCATGTAATACTTATTAGTTGTCTGGTTGTCAAAAAAAAAAAAACATTCTCTTAACTTTCGATCTCTCATTTCTCCCTTTTCCCTGTGTAAGCCTTTAAGATTCACATAAAATAGTATATTTATGTATGAAATTCTCAAACTATGTAGCTTTGATAGTTTCACACTATAACAATGTTTAATCTTATACTTGTACAACAAGGTATCGCCCAAAACTTGTGATACACCAAAATTACTAACCCTAGTTTAAAAATTCCCTAAAGCCGTCTAAGCGAGATCAACTCTCGTTGCTTTTTCTTGCATTCCCACCGAAAATAACAGATCAGAGTAAGTGAAAAGACTTGCACAATCTCTGTGAAGCTACTTCAATGGTGGACATGTCAGAGAAAGAGATCTGCAAATTGTTACGCCTCGGATCTTAGATCATTAAAGAAGAAAATATTAGATGGCAGAATGGTAGATCACTCATCATCCGATGGCAAAGTCGGGCTTTTTGAGCAGCTCTCTAGCATGTGAAGTTCCAACATCCTTTTCTCTGGGTTACAGAGGCCTGCACCAGTAACATTTTCAATCCAAATTGTGATCAATTGTTGTAGAAATGCTTATGCAGTGTGACTTTAGATCCATTCTTCAAGACGGGGACGGAGAAAAACGAACCTGAGCATTTTGGTATATCCCAAACAGCAATGGAGTATGGTGAGCACTCTGGTTCACAAAGGGTGTGAAGGTTCTCGTGGTTAACGTTCATTGCCAGCATCCACGCACCTATGGTCACGTCCTCATTGCTAAACATCCTGAAACTGTAGTTTGGGAAAAAAAATTACCTTGTGAAGATGAAGTCCTAATCGAAGTATATCACTCGTGGAGAGTTCAAAGACAAATAATATTAAGGGGACAGAACTTGCCTGTTGTTCTTGAGGGCAACCAAACTAGTGACAACATCAGCAGAAAGAGCATATATGGGGCCATAAGCATGAAGAAAGTACTCTTTCCCGAGCAGATCTGCCAAAGGTTCATACCTGCAAAATTCCAACCAAACCACAAGAGATTTTCTCAAAAGGATAAGCATGATTCGAGTGTTCTGTTAGTTGTTCATTATAAGTTGTTTCTATGCTTACCATTTAAGCTTTGGATCTGTGAAAACCGGACCTTTTTTCATGCATCCAAGGTATGTCTGCGAGTGACCCCGCTCTTTAGCCAACAGTAAAGACAAACGATCTGTGAAGAAAATAACAGCCTCTTACCAAATCCAGAACTTTACTGAGAACACAGATTGCAAAAACCAGAGAACAGAGAAATGCAATCAAATTACCTGGCCTCAAGTATATATCATCATCAGCTTTGACATAGAATTCTGAATCATATAGTGCATATGCAGCTTTGAAGAAAGCCAAACTACACAACGAAAACACATAAACAAAGACCATGAATTAGAGCCTTCCGAGTTATCTATCATATGAGATATGAATAGAAAAAGAATTAGTCTCTAAACTAACGTTTTGTAGGGGAGCTTACTGTACTCCTCCTCGATATCGAGCAGTATAAAGTCATCGTACATTGCAACTTCGCTTCTCAGCTCAACCATTTTGGCCTCGTCTTTGGTTTTGCCTATAATAAATCTAATGGCTAATCCTGTTGATTCTTCCAATCTGCAAAGAACAATGGTTTTTTCAGTGAGTGTACTCAGACGATTGCTAAATTCAGTCTTTAAATGATGCAAAAGTTCATTACTTTGTGACAAATTGATTCCAGAGAATCCTAAAGCTATAGCAGAAATGGATCGGACGGTTGAGAGAAGGTTGAATCAGTACCTTCGAAGGCCTTCGGGATCGGACGGCATCCATGTGTTCCTGAGAGCTCGTCTCCGGCCAGCAGATCTGAATCCGGTCTGGATTCCGACGAATCCCATCACTTTGTGCCTCTTGACTTCGCCATTAACGATACTATTACCAGCGACGTCCCAGACGATTTTAACAGTCTTCGGTGGCAAGTTGGTGAGGCAGGACCGGCCAGATAACCGGAGACCAGGGAAAAGGATCGTTGATAATCCGAAAAGGAAACCGGTTAGACCGATAGCGAGAGAGGTGAAGACGATCAAAGGCGTCGATCGGCGCGTGAAGAATGATGGACGCGCGTGAAACAGCTTGGGAGAAGATGACATGATTTTGTAACGACGGATCCTCCAGCTACGGCGGATCCACTTTCTCGGAAGCGTTTGTAACGGTTTTTTTGTTTTGTTTTGTTTATTCAGATCAGGTGGATCCGATTATCGGATTCGGGTCGGATCCTTTTGAAGGTACACGGATTTATGTGTATGTTTTGTATGGAAATTGTGAATAAATACAATTTGAGAACTAGGGGTATGACTAAATACAATTTTAGAACATTAATGATAACAAAAGTTAGGCAGGTAATTAATTAATTTGACCCACAAATGAAGACTCTTTTATGTGAATAAATACACAAATTAAGTAGATAAGAATAAATAATAAAAATAAAAACAAAATAGATAAGAACAGCATTCTTTGATAATAAAAAAGTTGATTGTGTTTTACTTGCTAAAAGTTGTTAGTAGGCAATACTTATTTTGTTTACTAGGGGATGAGGGTTGAAAACTCTCACCATTGGCCATCATTAGGTTACATTCACTTGGATGAATATATTGAATTCAAAGGACTATATATAGAGAGTACTGTACCGAATTTAAGAGACCATTTTTCTCTATTTTGGGAAACCATCACAATAGAATCTTGTTTTTTAAGACGGTTCCACTAGTCAAAGGCTCAAAACAAATGAAGACAAATTACAGTATTTAACTCAATGATGAAAGATGTTGAAATCGTTTTCATTACTAAGACATTACATATCGGAGTTGTTTACACATAATTAAGAGTTACAAGAAACGGCAAATGCAATATCTTAAACTAGAAACTTAACAAAAATTACATAGAAAATGTTCTTATACCCTCTATCAAGATATTTGGAAATGAATACACTTTCGATATCACTCAAAACCCTACCAACTAATTACTAAATCTTACCAAATCGTTAACAATTGTTTTAGTTTCTATAAAATCTCTAACAATCTTTTTTAAATCATCAGAATATCCTTGACCCCCACCAAATTTATTAGATCCACAAATCAATAAAACAGCAATGAAATAGCTTGATGAATCATATTGTACAGAACATTCAAATGCATAAAGGAAAGAAAAAATGAAAGGATTACGTAAACGGTAAACGAAACTAACACAAATGGTTGAGAGATGGATTTTAGGGTTTAGGTCGGAAACATGGCACGACACACCGGACAAATCCCACTACACCTAAGCCAATCTTCACCACACGTGCGATGAAACACGTGAGAACACGGCATTCGACCCGCAGCCACATCCAATCCAATCCGGATCTTATCCATGCATATCACACACCAACTTTCATTCTCAACAACAACCGTCTCCAAGTGTTGCTCCACCGCTTCATTGCTCGCCGGGGCCACCGCAAGTCTCACATCTACATCATCATCATCATCATCAGGAAACCTCCACACAATAACATTGATGACTACATCTACCTCTTTCACGTTAGAGATCTTATCACACTTCTTTAAATCAAGGATCGCATCAATGAGTTCTGTAACAACATCAATATAACGAGGGGCTTTAATCAAATCAAGAATGTGACAGACAATGACTTGTATTTGCTCCCTATCTCCACTGAAAAGCAATCCTTTATCAAACTCGTGAGTTCGATCAACGAGTAGAGTTTCAAGATCGAGAGGATTTTCATCTTCTCCATCTGAATTTACTTCAGGGGCAAGATTGTAACATAAATGAAACTTGAACATCAAGTTTTGGGTTCTGCCAAAATCGCCTTCATCGTTATAGATCGGATAATAGTAAACGAAGCTGTCGGGGTCTGGATTGACAGCATCAAAAACCATGATTTGTTCGGAAAAATGGGCGTTTTGATATTTGGTATTTAGGGTTTTGAGGCTTGATAAGACTTGAAAATGAAAATGAAAATATAGAATCCTCTTTTATGCGGTTTCCTTATCTTAGTAGGGTTTTCTTTCAAAAAAAAAAAAGTGACGAGAGGATATAGAGAAAGAAACGATCATAGTTTTTTAGTCTAATAATATTATTCCGAATCCTGAGAGCTATCAGAGTCAAGCTGTTCATCAACACAAAGCAACATCTCATCGCTAACATTATTTACTACTCCTAGTCCTAGACCACTAACTTCTTCTAAAGCTGCAGAGGAAGAAGAAGCCCTTGTCGTTTCTTTTCCTTCTTCTGATAACTTTGATACATCTTTCTGCAAACATTCTTCTTCTTCTTCTTCTCCTATAGAGACTACTGTTGTTTTATTTGGCCTATCATTGGCATTGCTGTCTCGGCTTGGGTTCTCTGTTTCTGAAGTTGGTTCTGTTTGATCGGCTCCGAGTGGTACGGGGAAGCCTGGGGATGGCTCATCATCTGAACCTGCTGGAACCATCTGATCACAGCTCTCAACTTGGGTACTCATGGGAGACCCGGCTTTGTCTAGACCTGGCTCTAGATCTGCTTCTTTGTTTGATGGGTTATTGCGTTCTTTAGAAAGACATACACCTGTACAGGAGCAAAAATCAAATGAAGTTCGTTCGAGAGAGAGGGAGAGAGGAGTTGGCTTTACCTTTCATAGTGCTGGGTTTTGTGCTCTCGTATAGTGTTTTCTTGAGCAGAGTTGTCCCAGGGAATACCATCAAGTTTATTCTTTTGAGAGCATCACGCTCTTCATCATCCATGGGTTTGAAGCCAAAACCTTCAGTCCAAGTTTCCACTAAACTCGGCAATGCAGCTACCACAAGCTTCTCCACTTTGAGAGACATAAGCATCTGCAGCCAAAACCAATGAATAGTTTTATCTATTGATAGCCCAGGGATCAAGACAAGACTGGAAGAGAGATCATATGAGCTAAGGGATTATCAAGGTCAGCATATGAGCGGTGCTGTATGTCTATCATTGTACTAAGTTTAGACATTATTAATGTGGATGTAGCTTCAAGAACAACCACATGGTTACATTCTAAATATCGTACCTCTTCAATGGCAGCCACGAGGATTCTACACATGCCCTGTCGGCGATATTTGCTGCACGTAGCTACAAGAGGCATCTCTGCAATAGTTACTCCGTGCACCCTGGATATAGTAAAATGGGGTTTATATGTAACTCGTTCCAGTGGATGGAAGTGAAAGAATAGTTCTAAGCATCCATTTGGTGATAGTGTCAAATTTTGTTTCATTGCCTGGAGGTTCTAGAAGACATACCAAACACTTTGATAGCCATGAGATTACTGTTTTTTCAGCATGAATTCGAGTTTCTTCATACTAACCTGATAGATGCTACTGAGATCATCACATCATCCTTTTCCACAACCACTGTGTAAAACCCATCAAAGTCTAACCGAGCAAATGTTGACCTTTAAGTGCAACAAAGATTCAAAAAAGGTAAGACAAAGCGATGAAAATGAAGAGCAGAACTGAAGGTACAGAAGTAACAAACAGAAATCTAAGTGTGCAAGCTAATGACAAAAGGACGTTACCCCCAGTTGTATAGCACATGAGGTATCATGTCAATACCAGTTCTTGGATCTACCATAGACAGAAAGCTTTCCTCCATAATTGATAGGGCAACAGCTAATTTCGAGTTGCATTCAGCCTTCAGCGCCAACCTTCGGGCAGAATGAACCATTCCATCTTCTTGAAAACATTTAAGAATTGACCAAGACAGACCATCAGCATTAGGGTTAATGATCCCAACACGAGAACTAAGACCATTGTACACCTGCATTACACGAGCTACTTAATGAGAACCTTGAAAGTTGTGAAGCAGCTGTAACATGCTAACATCTTCTTTGTTTATATGTCAAAGAGCCCAAGAGCAGCGAAAAATATACTATTATTCTCAATGTAAATTTAAAAACTACCCATTAGTTGTTTAAGTCACAGTGACTAGGTATGATTAATACCTTCTCGCAATTTTTACCACAAAAGTAGGTCTCTGGAAAAAGCTTTCTGCGTTTACTTATCCCTTGCAAACATGTTCCATGATCTGATAACATAAAGGTAACAATCATCAGCCAAAGTGGATTTCATACCAAAATAACTAATGTGGGATCCAACTGTCGCGAGAGGCATAACTCCAAAAGTGAGTTTTACAAAGTGTCAATTACTAAAGAAAGAAAATTGGAGAAGTGCTGAGCCTGGCAGAAAACCACCATCTACAACTGTTACTGATGAACAGTGACATCAATCGTGATAAAATCTCAGTGAGACATGATAGAAGAGAATTCAAATCAGGGGTTTCCTTTCATGTGATAAAGAAATAAATCATAGTTTCTAAGAGATTGCGAGCTGTAAGATGATTACATTTATGCGCACACTGGGAACATTTAAAGTCCTGAGAGCGTTCAGCATTATCACTAACCAACTCGCTGCATATCCAACATGTGCAGCTCGAGCAATACCAACTTCCTTCAGGGAGCACCTGGGTAGAAAAAGCAAAAGCAATACAGCAACTCTCTTTAGAGGGTACCAATTTAAGGTAAAATATCCTAGTTATACTAATGCCGTGTAAGTTACTAGAGTTGAATTAGTAAGAATCACAGAATCAGCCAAGAAGTTTCACCCATGTGTATGTTTTGCAAAGAGTTAATTACCGGGATAAATAATAGTTAAAATGTAAATATACCCTGGAATGAGTCAGACAATACCTGCATTGATAAGCACGCCTGATGGAAGGTAGATGGACAATTATCACAGCAGATCAGCTCACCCCCATCACCACAAACTCCACAAGAATCATCATTTGGATCATCATCAGAGGCTTTCTCTAATCTCCATCCATTTCTTCGCGCCTTATACTCAGCAGACCAAGCTTCCAGCTGACATGAAGCGAAAGGCTTTCCTGACCCCATGAAAAGATTCAGACATGGACAGTTCTGGTTAAATCCAGCATGGTTCTTGAATTCAGAAAGTGACACAGTCTTGTTGCAACATGTACAAACCACTCCATCTTTAGTTACCAGGCCTGTTTTTACCACAGTATCATCATCTGGATCTCGTAACTGGATTACTTCGTCTCTAGAAATTACTTTGGTAGCTATCAACCATGATAAGACAGTTCTAGGACCCAAAATAGACCAATTTCCTTGAAAAAAATGATTTTCCACATTGCTTGAGCTTCGGGGAAGCAACCTGCACCCTCCCCTATTGTTTCTTTTCTTTGTTCTAGCCTTTGGCTTCTGTGTTTTCTTTTTCTGGCTTGATCTGCTGAACTTACCTTTGTTTCTGGTTATTGTCGACCCCATAAGGTCATCATCTTGAGTATAGTGCTTCCTAGCTTTCTTTCTTCCTTTCTTTGAATTGCAACATGAATTATTCATCTTCTCATTCCTCAACCTTTCATCCCGACTTCCCTTTGAGACGAGGTGAATGTTGCCCATCTCTTTATCCTGGAATTCAAAGCTATTGAGAGAATTAGAATCTAGTGAATCATGTTGGTCCAAGGAAGCTGGTTTGATATCGGATATTTTCTTTGATCTTCTGTGTAAGTTCTTTCTCATAACACTTTCATGCATGTCTTCTGCTATCAATTTTGAAGCTACAATGCCCTTGCTAGCCTCCTGCTCATGAGTCCCAGAGATTTCCTTACCAATTATGCTCTGCCTCTCTAGTCTTGAAGAAACTTTTTGAGAGGAAATTTTAGTTTGCACCTCAAGATCTGAATGTATCTCTTGGTTAGCATCCACGTCATGAACAAGATGACTGCCTTCAGATACTGTCAGCACACTTTCAGGACAGCCTGAAATCAGGTTCAAACAAATTGTATCTTCTTTCTTCAACTTGTCTGGATTTGAATTCCTTGCAACTTCAACTTTATTTCCTTTTCTTAAAGAACCAACTTGCTTAGAAATGAAGACAACAACCACAAAAGGCTCTAAGGCACTCCACCAAAGTGCCCGTGTGTTAGCAAGATTTAAATTTTTCATGTTCTCCTCGATGTCCAACAGTGTAAGAGAGAGATCGGACCAGAAGTCATTAATACCAGTCCATTTCTTAGTACCAGTATCCATTAACTTACGATCAGCTAATAGGATCCCACCCAATGCTTTCCAAGCTGACCCAAATTCACGAAATTTCCGTCCCTCTGGCGATATGTAAAATGTGTCTACATGTTTCCTACCTGCTGATCTTTCGCGCTTCTCAATTTTCCATCTGGCAGCAGTTAGAACCTTACAGACATACTTGTAGAGAAGAGGACGGGGGTCCTCTTTAGGATCAATCTTTAGGCAGGTTTTAGACATAATTAACTCATTAGGAGATACTTTAGATCCGTTGTTCAACTGTAGCGGGAAGCAAGCCTTCTCACTATGCGGCGTAGAAGCACCTACAGAGATCATTCTGGTTGCGAAGCTCTCCTGAGAAACAGGAGAGGCAATAGCTTTAAATTCCTTTCCATCGCATTTGTCCAAGTTTAGTGACTTACACTTTCCAGACACAATGCCACCCAGATAAACTTCTCTTCCCTTTACTATGCTGTGCTTCAACAAATATGAGCTAGTTGAAACACCCTTGTTAGATGATTCAACTAAATGGAGAGGTATCGTCTCTCTAGCTATGTCCGAAGTTGGAAAACCATGCAAAGCAGATCCCTTTTCGTCCCTTGCATCCAAATGCTTATTACCTGAAAGCTTCACTCTCTTAGCTTTAGTGTTAAAATCTGAACCATCTCTTGAAGCAGATGCCTCAAAACCTTGTGGACATGCATATCCACTAGTTACCACAGAGTTGGAACTCAGAGAGGAATTGACATTCTTACTGGAATCACATTCGAAGTTAATGGCTCCAGTAACGAGACATCTTTTAGTAGTATTTCCAGGATCACTTCCAAAGAAAACTTCTCTGAATATCTGATGATCCTCATATGACCCTTCAAAGCAGTCACCTCCTAACATCTCAATCTCAGCTCCGGGAAGCATCTCCACAAACTAACTGCATATTCCACTTCACCTTAACTTAAAAGGAAGGTTGTAGATAGATACCTGCAATTATATAAAGTAATGAATAAACTCACAGAACCCAAAAGTTTGGAACTCGACATCCTAATCCAAAACACATACCCATAAGCGGAAGCGGATTCAAAACAAGATAAAATCAGAGATCCTTCTAGAAAGGCCAAAACTTTGAAGCCTAGAGCAAAACGATAGACCAGATTTCATGAAATTGAGATGTTATAATGACTAATTACATCCAAAAAGAAAGCTCAAAAATTGGGAAATGCAGGACATTACCAGCATGCAGAATGAAATCAGAGCTGTGAAATCGGAGAAATGGCTTCTTCTCACTGAAATAGACTCATTTCGTCGCCCTTATCCTCTCCAACCGCAAGTGGGAAACGCATTTTCATTCCATTTCACGTTCTCTGCACTCACACACTCTCTCTCCTTGATCTCTATCTCACACACAGAAAGAACAACAATTTGTCTATCTTTTTAGCTTTTTCTATAATTGTGGAAGAAACCCACCTCTGATTCGGTGTTAAATCTCTCAACCAAAATTCATCAGATAGATAAATTCTGACGAACTTTTTTTCACCTCTCTGAATCTGCCTCTATCACTTTGTTGTGCACAGTGTGTGTATACTTATTATTGGCTATTTCTTTCTCTTCTCGTTTTTTTTCTTTTTTTCTTTTCTATAAATTGTGTGCTGTCACCAAAAAGGCATCTTCGTGTTTTTATTTTATTTTTCCTTCGTTATACTGAAAAAGTCATTCTTCATTTTTCACCTTAAGATTCTGTCTCCTCTCTGATAACAACGGACCAGCAGTTATAGTATATGGAGTACTTAAATTCGTTTAATTACACAAATTAAAACCCAAATATTCGTCGTTTTTTTCTTCTGTTATCAAATTCTTAATCCTGTTAATGACGATCGTATCACTATAAGCCAATATTAATGACTATGGTTTTAAGTTCTTGACAAAGTTTTTTTTTACTAAATTCGCCACAGACAAAAACTGTTCTGACAAAAATAACAGACAAACTAAAATGAAAAAAAAGGTTAGCATATTTAATTGCCAGGTTTCTAACTGTTCTTCTGTTGTCGTTTTAAATCATTTCAGCTTATGTTTTTGTCCTTTAAAATTCAGTCATCACCGATTGTAACAGGTTTTGTCTTAATATGTATAATCAATATCTGTTAAGTGGATTGGATGCTTTGTAATTTGCGCGGGGAATCTTTACGTGTCTTAACGATAACAAATACTGTACTATCAAATAGGTGCATGCGATGATGGACATAAGTCGTATTTTAACCTATTTTGTTGTGTGAACAGATTAGTTATTGCATGTTTTGTATTAACTATATATAGGAATACGGCTCTGAATCTTTGTTTCTTCTTATTCGATTTTGATATATGAAAATTCCAAAAAGTACATGTACCAGTACGATGAAAACGACTGTGTTATGTGAAAGTATTTGTTTTTAAAAAAAAAAATATTTAGAGGGGATCAATTCTAGATACTTTTTTCATTTTTAAGGTTTAACTATGGTTAAAAAGAAACGATTCTTTTTTAAAAGGGTAGATGGTAGACCTCATTTGCTAATTTTGATCCACATAAGTCAATAACAAATAATTCGGCTCGCTTGCGAAGCTAATGCATGAGCCACGTGTTTTGCTTTATATTTGGCTTTCTGTATTGAGACATTCTTCTTCATCCTAATTGTGAATGGAATATGTTGGACCCAACGAAGCCATCAAACATGGTTAAAACACACAAACATGTGATTTAATCTAGTTTAATTTCGTCTATTACAATATAAGTGAATTTTGACACACATCCTTGGATTATATCTAAAACGTTAAGTTTGTTAAAAACACTTTGGACCGGATAATGGGTATTGATCATTTATTGTTTGTTGCATGTTGGGTTAGAAATTAGAGATCATAACAAAAATCATGATTTCAGGCTGTCCATTTTGAAAAATGTGTGTGTTTGTGTTAATTTGAATACACCGATTCATCCAAAAACCATCTGAACAGTCTCTTAATTAGTTTACCGTGTATATATATCATATTTATGGGATCATATTTGGTTAAGTTTAACTAGTAGTTTCAAATTTCGCGTTAATAGCTATTTGAAAGGGTAGGAGTACTTTTTCGACCGGTTAACACTCCCATATAAAGCCCATAAATTATTGGAACGCTACAAAATTAACAAAACATCTCTTCAGAAGTTCGTCCGGTTTACTCTACTACAAAGTACATGTATCAAAAACGACAACACGTGCTTCCACAAAATTAAGAACCAGGACGTGATGTCGTTGTTGTAATACTTTTTTCTCGCCAACTTCACGCCGTCTTAGTTTACCGAAACCAAAGTGGCTTTTTCTGATTTTATCCAATACAATGACGTGGAAAGACTCAAAAGAAGCTTTCGCCACGTTCCACCAATGAATGTTCGACACGTATCGTCGAGTTTCTTTTTCTTTATGCTTACGTCATCGCACACGTCTATCTTCTTTTGGTTAAAGTGATAAAAAGGAAAGTCGTAAATGGCTTCGTCACTGAGTCTTTCCTACTATTTTAACCCCATTAGTGACACTCCTTTCTTCTCCACTACACTCCATTTCTCTTTCTTCTTGACTCGACCATCGTTTCTCTAATCTCCGCAACTATGGCTTCATTTACGAAAACGGTGTGTGGGGTTTCACGATCCCGAGATCATACTTTTTTCCCTCCTCGTACGTAACGATTTTTTTTTGTGATTATTAATCCAAGGTTTTTTGGCGTCTCTTTTAGGTTTTGATCCCTATTGCGCACGGTACGGAGCCTCTAGAAGCGGTGGCGATGATTACCGTGTTGCGTCGAGGTGGTGCTGACGTGACGGTGGCGTCTGTTGAGACTCAGGTTGGCGTTGATGCTTGTCATGGCATCAAGATGGTCGCTGATACTCTTCTCTCTGATATTACCGACTCTGTTTTCGACCTTATTGTGCTCCCCGTAAGTCTCTCTGCTGATTTAACATTGTCCATTTGTTTTGTTTCTTTGTGTGTAATCTAAGAACTAAGGACAGCCAATAAGTGGATCGATCAATTATCAATTAGCTCACTTAACTAAAGTTTCGAAAGTGATGTTTATAGTTCCTACTAAGAACGATGGTTTTTAGATGTATCTGTTGCAACTTTTGTTCTCTGAAACAACTTCATAGATTCTTGTTTTCTGAAAGATTTCATAATTGTGTTGCTGATATACTTTTTGATATGATTGGGAAAAGGGAGGGCTTCCCGGTGGCGAGACTCTTAAAAACTGTAAATCTTTAGAGAACATGGTCAAGAAACAAGACTCTGATGGCCGACTTAACGCAGCTATATGTTGTGCTCCTGCCTTGGCTCTTGGTACTTGGGGTCTACTAGAAGGCAAGAAAGTAAGTCAGAAGTGATCAGTATATTTCCAAGGGCGTTTATTTATCTTTTTTTCAGGCCTTGTAATGTCTTGTTATTACATGGGGTTTCTTGCAGGCAACGGGTTACCCTGTTTTTATGGAGAAACTTGCGGCTACTTGTGCAACTGCTGTTGAGTCAAGAGTGCAAATTGATGGAAGAATAGTGACCAGTCGTGGACCAGGAACCACCATTGAATTCTCCATCACGCTTATAGAGCAGTTGTTTGGGAAAGAAAAAGCTGATGAAGTCTCCAGTATCTTGGTATGTTTTGTCTCTGCCTCTTTTATCAACCGCTGTGGTACGTGTTCATGTCACCTCCTCGTAGACTTACTTGTTATCCTTTTGAAATCAGCTGCTTCGTCCTAACCCTGGTGAGGAGTTTACTTTTACTGAGCTTAACCAAACAAACTGGTCATTTGAAGATACACCACAGGTAAATGTTCAGTTGCCTCTCCACTTGGCCCTTTTAACATTTTTCCAAGACAGGCTTTGTTTGATCCGTTATACAGATTCCTAGGAACATGCTGTGTTGTAAAGCTTTTGTCTTTCTTGATCAATAGTCTTTTATGAGTCAGAGAGATAATGTTTTCCCTTTTCAGATTCTCGTACCCATTGCAGAGGAGTCAGAGGAAATTGAAGCTATAGCGCTTGTAGATATCCTGAGGCGGGCAAAAGCAAATGTAGTGATTGCTGCAGTTGGTAACAGTTTGGAAGTTGAAGGATCTCGCAAAGCTAAGCTAGTAGCAGAAGTTCTTCTTGATGAGGTTGCAGAGAAGTCGTTTGATCTGATTGTGTTACCTGTGAGTATTGCTAACTTCCAAAATGTGAATATACTATTTAGTCTTAAATTAAATTTTAATATTCTATGATGACAAATAACCAAAAACATAATCCAACTTCTTTGATGAACTACAGGGCGGTCTTAACGGTGCTCAAAGATTCGCAAGCTGCGAGAAGCTAGTTAATATGTTAAGGAAACAGGCAGAAGCAAACAAACCATATGGAGGAATCTGCGCATCGCCTGCTTACGTCTTCGAGCCTAATGGTTTACTCAAGGTGCATAAATCAAACAGTACTAGAATTGTAGTTTCTTGTTCTATCTTTTAAGTCATTAAACTGAGATATAAGAGACATGTTTTGTATAGGGTAAGAAGGCTACTACTCACCCAGTGGTGAGCGACAAACTTTCGGACAAGAGTCACATTGAGCACAGAGTCGTGGTAGATGGAAATGTCATAACAAGCAGAGCTCCAGGGACTGCAATGGAGTTTTCACTTGCCATTGTCGAAAAGTTTTACGGGCGAGAGAAAGCTCTTCAGCTCGGAAAGGCAACACTTGTGTGATTTCAAACAATGAAAGTATGAGAGTGGCTTGAATAAAAAGAAGGCTTTGCCTTTTAGTTATCTCTCTCCATTAGTAATTACTTACTTTATGATATATGACATATGAGCTTGGCTTAGTGATTGGTGTGTAACTTTATGCCTTTATAAATGAATAAACGAGATTTTTCTATGTATGTTGCCGATATTTTCTTTAAACCTCTGCAAGAGCTAGAGGGTGTGCTGGAGAAAAAAATTATTTTATGGAGAAAGATATTTTAGTCACACATTTTCACCAAATTGACCTTACAATAACTCTAAAATACGAATTTGCCCCTATGTTTAGCTTTGGAATATTTCATATTTGTAAACCATTTAATAATATGATTATTACCAATTTAGTGAAAATAAAATCTTCAGTCTTCTCTTCTTGTATAAAAATAGCTTTTTTATCATTTGAAAACAGAGTAATGTCACTAATTTCTTGGCGAAAATGTGTTTATTTGTAACTTAAGGTAAAATAGGGGCAATTTTGTTGAATCTGATAAGATCAGGGGGTAGTACCGTAGATTTCGCTGTCCAGTTCAGTTATGAAATACCTAAAATGCCCTCGACTCATAATCTACTATTAAACCCTCATAAAACCCTTGATTTCATTTCTAGCTCATCTGTTTTCACACTCTCTCCTAGGGTTTTATCTGCGAAGCCCAATCTAGAGCTTCCATGGCGACGCATACCATTTCTCGATCCATTCTTTGCCGACCGGCGAAATCTCTTTCGTTTCTGTTCACGCGATCCTTTGCTTCATCTGCTCCTCTCGCCAAATCTCCGGCGTCTTCTCTGCTCAGCCGGTCCCGTCCTCTGGTCGCCGCTTTTTCCTCCGTTTTCCGTGGCGGCCTTGTGTCTGTCAAAGGTCTCTCGACGCAGGCTACATCGTCTTCTCTGAACGACCCGAATCCCAACTGGTCGAACAGGCCACCTAAGGAGACGATCCTGCTCGATGGTTGCGATTTCGAGCACTGGCTTGTCGTCGTGGAGCCACCTCAGGGTGAGCCTACTAGAGATGAAATCATTGATAGCTACATCAAAACCCTAGCTCAGATTGTTGGCAGGTAAATCCCCAATTCAAAACTCTCTCTCTCTCTCTCTCTCTCTGTGTATGTTCTTCTAGGGATTTTAGGTTAAATAAGTGAGAAATCCACTACTGTGTATGACGGATCTGTGTGTTTACTTAGATCATTTTTGGAGCTGTAACATGATATATCTCGTTTTGGACATTTCAGTGAAGACGAAGCTAGGATGAAGATCTACTCGGTTTCAACTAGGTGCTACTATGCTTTTGGGGCACTTGTGTCAGAAGATCTTTCTCACAAGTTAAAAGGTTAACTCTTGCCTTTGTTGGGTTTTAGTTTTCCTCATTTCTGTGTTATAATCTGCCTTCTAACTTTCTTCTGTAACTCTCCAGAGTTGTCAAATGTGCGCTGGGTTCTTCCTGACTCTTACCTGGATGTGAGGAACAAAGACTATGGAGGTAGGCTTAAGTGTATTATCTGTATCATAACCTGGGTTTGAAATTGGGGTAGTTGCTTTGCTCGTCCATTATACTTTTGCTGGGTTTGAAATTTTCAAGGGAAACTACCTGTTGCTAGTCTTCGCTCTGTGGACTCGTTACTTGCTCCATGCTTTTGTGTTAGATTGACACATGGGGCGACTTCTATTTATAGTTAATTAACATTGTGGGTGCATCTGTTAGATTTGATTTAGTGATATCTATTGTGAGACTGGTGTTGTAGAAGTCGCAGTGATGTTGCTTTGGTGAGAGTTTAAATCTTTCTGGTGATCCTATTAGAGAGTTAGTTTGATGCGTTTTTGTATATATTGACTTTCAGGGGAACCTTTCATCGATGGGAAGGCTGTTCCTTATGATCCTAAGTACCACGAGGAGTGGATAAGGAACAATGCTAGAGCAAATGAAAGGAACAGACGCAATGACCGTCCTCGCAACAATGATAGAAGCAGAAACTTTGAGAGGAGAAGAGAGAACATGGCAGGAGGCCCTCCTCCTCAACGTCCTCCCATGGGAGGCCCTCCTCCTCCTCCGCACATCGGTGGCTCTGCACCTCCTCCGCCTCATATGGGTGGCTCTGCACCTCCTCCACCTCACATGGGGCAGAACTATGGACCACCACCACCAAACAACATGGGAGGACCAAGGCATCCACCACCTTATGGAGCACCACCGCAAAACAACATGGGAGGACCGAGGCCACCTCAGAACTATGGAGGAACACCACCTCCCAACTATGGAGGAGCACCACCAGCAAACAACATGGGAGGAGCACCACCACCAAACTATGGAGGAGGACCACCACCTCAATATGGAGCAGTACCACCACCTCAATACGGAGGAGCACCCCCACAGAACAACAACTACCAGCAGCAGGGTAGTGGAATGCAGCAGCCACAGTACCAGAACAACTACCCACCTAACCGGGATGGCAGTGGCAACCCCTACCAGGGTTAAAGCAGTTGAAGCAGTCGTGGGTTTCCTTTTTAATCATGCATTCTGGGCTGTGTATAGATAATTTGAGGAAGAGAGAGTGCAGTAGCAAGACTTTAAAACTCCTTTTATCTCGAGTGTTTATCAGTCTGGGATTATGTGAGAGAGAATAGCCTAAGTTACTGTGGCATGGTTAGAACTTTTCACTCTTGCGTTTCTTTTTAGTAGTTTATATCCTAAATCGATCTCAAGTTCTTCCTTGTGATGCTTGCTACTCTTATGTCCACTCCTGGTTCTGCATTAAACGGGATTTAGTAACATGTCTCCCACAGGCTATTGTTTTGTGTCTTTCTTTGGCTTCTTCCTAGTCTTAATTTCTAATTCCCCAATCATGTTTACATGGGAATGGGATACTCATATTATAACAGGAAGAATGACAAATGTCATCAATATCATATTTCTTTCGACAAACTTGACAGAACACACAATTTGATGATGAGAGAGAGAAGCGGGTGTGAAGTAACAAGATGGGCTTTGTGTTCTTTATCCCGGCCCATCATTCTAAATTTCAGCCCAAAATGGAAAATCTCGTAACCGTATAAAGCCCTCGCTTCCCTCATATGTTTTTCCGCCGTCACATATTTTCCCCTCTTTTTTTTCGTGTCAGATTCGCTTTCTCTACGGCTGGACTAGAAGGATTAGGGATTTACCGGTGAAAGAATAACTCCAGAGATAAATCTGTAACCATGGATATGATGAAGAAGCGTAAGCTCGATGAGAACGGTAACGGACTCAATACCAACGGTGGCGGAACCATTGGTCCAACTCGATTGTCGCCGCAAGACGCGAGGAAGATTATCGAGCGATTCACCACTGATCAGCTGCTCGACTTATTGCAAGAGGCTATCGTACGCCATCCCGACGTGCTTGAATCTGTCCGATTAACCGCCGACTCTGATATCTCGCAGCGGAAGCTATTCATCCGTGGTCTCGCGGCGGATACTACTACGGAAGGTCTCCGTTCGCTTTTTTCCAGTTACGGAGATCTAGAAGAAGCTATTGTGATCCTTGACAAGGTCACTGGGAAATCGAAAGGGTATGGTTTCGTCACTTTTATGCACGTTGATGGAGCTTTACTAGCTCTGAAAGAACCATCTAAGAAAATTGATGGGCGTGTTACAGTAACGCAGCTCGCGGCATCTGGAAATCAAGGTACGGGTTCCCAGATTGCAGATATATCAATGAGGAAGATCTATGTGGCGAATGTTCCTTTTGATATGCCGGCGGATAGGCTATTGAATCACTTTATGGCTTATGGAGATGTTGAGGAAGGTCCTTTGGGTTTTGATAAGGTTACTGGTAAATCTAGAGGCTTTGCATTGTTTGTCTACAAGACAGCGGAAGGTGCGCAGGCTGCTCTTGCTGATCCGGTGAAGGTGATTGATGGAAAACATTTGAATTGTAAGTTGGCTGTTGATGGTAAGAAAGGAGGGAAGCCTGGAATGCCACAAGCTCAAGATGGTGGTTCTGGTCATGGACACGTTCATGGTGAGGGAATGGGAATGGTGCGTCCTGCAGGACCTTATGGTGCAGCTGGTGGTATCAGTGCTTATGGTGGGTACTCTGGAGGACCACCAGCGCATCACATGAATTCCACACACTCCTCAATGGGTGTTGGTTCTGCTGGGTATGGTGGACACTATGGTGGATATGGAGGTCCAGGTGGTACTGGCGTCTACGGTGGACTTGGCGGTGGGTATGGTGGGCCTGGTACTGGAAGTGGGCAGTATAGAATGCCACCAAGTTCGATGCCTGGTGGTGGTGGTTATCCCGAGAGTGGGCATTACGGTCTTTCATCATCTGCTGGGTATCCTGGACAGCATCATCAGGCTGTTGGAACGTCCCCTGTGCCAAGAGTTCCTCATGGCGGAATGTACCCCAACGGTCCACCAAACTACTGAAAAGGTGCGGTTGTTCTCCCTTGTATATTTTGGGGTTTAAGAGTGTGTTGCATTATCATGATTCATTGCATAGTTATATATTCTTCCCTACTTTGTGGCATATTGTTTTTGCAGGTTGTGCGTAATTTTCTTGCTAGAAATTCTCTGCTATTCTTTTCCCTGTGTCTCTTTTAGTCTATTTGCTTGTTAGTACTGTGTTAGCTACTTGATGCAATGCCTTTAGTCGATGTTTTTTTGCTTGTGTTCATTCCTTTATTTTAACGCATGAAAGATAGCCAGAAAAGTGGCACCTTGAACCCTTTTATGGGGAATGTTTGTGGCATTCTTTCATGCAGTTTTTCTGTTTGTCTTTAAGCTGCTAGTCTGTGCACCATGCTTTGTCTCTCTATCATTTACTTTTTGTAGTAATGAGAGTACGCATGTGATCGTTCCATCTTGAGTCCTTGTTTTCCTTCTCAGTATTTAATCTTCTTCTGAGGATAGCATGAGGTTGATTTCTTTGATAATGCTAATGACCAAATTGAGTTGTGAATGGGTGTTGATTCAGGTTTGTGACAGCATATTGGGTGAAGATGCTTTTTGTGCTTAGTGGTGATTACCTGATTGCAGCTCTTTAATCTCTGGAATGATGAATGTATAGCTGCTTTGACCTATCTGCACTTGACCTGAATGTGCTTTGGTTTCTATAATGAATGATTAGACTAGGATATATTTATGTACTTTTAAATATAGACATACTCGGCAAATGAGTTTTGTTGGTCAGATTAGTGAGTCTTCAATAATATGTTGTATTTTCTCCTACATTGTTTTCTGGTTTATGTCCAGCCACTCTATTGGGCTTCCTGATTGGTGGTTATATTTCTTGAACTTTGATACTTAAATGTTTGTGACTTTTGGATATCTAAACCTTGCTGATTGGTGGTTATATTTGTGACTTTTGAGGACATCCAGACTGGCCCTAGAGGCTATGATTTGTGATTATTGACTAATGATGCCTAGGTAAAGTGGTGCATATTTTGTGACCAGTCATTGGCACTGTACGTGTTTATCCATGTCAAAACCATAACTTGAGTAGTGCTGAGTTTGCATAAAAATGTGAAACATGAAGGTGGTGTTGAAGTCTTGCTGTTATTTCATGCTAAATTGCGACCCAGTTGGTATTGTATGACAGAAACTATGTTCTTTCAAAGCTTAGTGTGGTTATTCCAAGGGTATGGAGGATATATCGAGTTGTTGACTTGTTTAAATTATGACATTATTGTATCGTGAAAATCTCATGGCTTGTGATGTCGAGGTGTTGCTTCTCTGATCCCAAGATGCTGAGTTTGTTTTTGTTTTTTGGGATTTGAGAAAATGATAATGTGTTCTTAGTCTATGGTGGGGTCATTTATTTGTCACTTCGAAGACAGATTTTGATGCCCGAATAGCTCTTCTTGCTTCTTTCTTGGTCACAAACAAAAGACAATTTGTCAATTTGTGTGTTTTAGGTGTAGAAAAAGGCTAGAAAGCTGTCATTGTTAAGCTTGTATAGACTCTTTTCTTGCCAATGACCATTCGTTTTTTTTCCCCTTACATTTTGTCCTTTTTGTCGAGCGAATCTTCAATGTTCCTAACTGAAAACGGAGTGGGCTGAAGAAAATCTCAACAACGGCTGGAGGCGATGTAACTTGAGCTATCGAAAAGGAATGGAACTGCGACGAAACCATGTAAATAATAATAATAGTGTATTGTTGTTCTTTGGTATATTTTCACACACACTCTCTTCTGTAACTTACAAAAGAATATTCATAATCACGTTTGAATAGCTCTTAGACACAAATGAGTTGGGTTATAAATTAGTAATTAACAATGGCATGTTACAAATTAGACTAACAACATTGTAGCAAATCAAGCCGATTATATTTTATTTAATTAGTAAAAGATTAACACAACAAAAGAAACCTGAAAATAGTTAAGTGGAGGGCCCCATGACCACTAACAAAAACATATAAGCTCTTTTCGTTTTGTTACTCTCTCCATTGAATTCTGTCTTGATCACTTTCGATTCTCTCAAAAAATCCCATAACTTTCCCAACGAAAAATGTTCCGATCAATGATTGTTCGATCTGCTTCCCCAGTGAAGCAGGGTCTTCTCCGCAGAGGATTCGCCTCTGAATCTGTTCCCGATCGCAAAGTCGTCATCCTCGGTGCCGCCGGTGGGATCGGCCAGCCACTTTCTCTTCTCATGAAGCTTAACCCTCTCGTCTCTTCTCTCTCCCTCTATGATATCGCCAACACTCCCGGCGTTGCTGCTGACGTCGGTCACATCAACACCCGATCTCAGGTACCCGATCGCTTCCATGTTTTCATCTTCGGTCTAGATTCGATGATCGTCCACGATTTGCTAATTGTATTGGCGATAATCTGTAAAATCCTTGTCTTTTATGTGCGATTGTCATGTTTCAAACAGGTTTCTGGGTACATGGGTGATGATGATTTGGGGAAAGCTCTAGAAGGCGCTGACCTCGTCATTATTCCAGCTGGTGTCCCAAGGAAGCCTGGCATGACCCGTGATGATCTTTTCAACATCAATGCTGGCATTGTCAAGAACCTCAGCATCGCCATCGCCAAGTATTGCCCACAAGTAATCATTCTCTCTTCTCTCTGTTTTTTATAATTAGATATTACTGTTTGTTCACATTCACTAAACAACGTAGGTTTTGCCTTGCTTACTCTTGATCTGGTATATAACCAAATGAGTGAGATCTTTGTAAATTTATTCTTTGTTGAATCAGGCACTTGTCAACATGATCAGCAACCCTGTGAACTCCACTGTTCCAATTGCAGCTGAGATTTTTAAGAAGGCTGGTACCTATGATGAGAAGAAATTATTCGGTGTCACCACTCTTGATGTTGTCAGGGCTAGGACTTTCTATGCTGGAAAATCGGATGTCAATGTTGCAGGTTCCTCTTATTGTCTTTTCTTGGCCTTTTCCTAGGATCTTTGGCTGAATACTTACCACTTAGTTATCTATCTGCTTCAAACAAGATATTAATGGTATATGTTGTTATAGCTTCTGATGTTTAGATTCGAATGCTTGCATATGCAGAGGTTAATGTTCCAGTTGTTGGTGGTCATGCTGGCATCACGATTCTTCCTCTCTTTTCTCAGGTTACCTATCGCCTTTTCTCTTTCTTGTATACTGCTTATCATTTTGGTCTGTTTTTGTTCTCAAAGTGTTTTGTTTAATGTATGTATAGGCTAGCCCTCAAGCCAACTTGTCGGATGATTTAATCAGGGCCCTCACAAAGCGTACCCAGGACGGAGGGACAGAAGTCGTGGAGGCAAAAGCTGGAAAGGGTTCAGCTACATTGTCAATGGCGTAAGTTCATAAATGTCACTTTTTGGGTTCCGCAATGGTTGAAAGATACCGCCATTACACACTTTCTGATATTGTCACATCACAAATTGTTTTGTGCTATCTCCTCTTTCTGGTATTCTTTGAGTTATGTCTTTTGATTGTTCTCTTATGAAATCTGCTTTCTGTGGAAGCTATGCGGGAGCACTCTTTGCTGATGCATGCTTAAAGGGACTCAACGGTGTTCCAAATGTGGTGGAATGCTCATTCGTCCAATCTACCATCACCGAGCTTCCTTTCTTCGCCTCAAAGGTAAGAGTACCAAAAACTATTAACCATATCAAAATCACCAAGATTATATAAGTCATGATGTTCATTTAACCCCTTGTCTCTTTGTGATTTGGCAGGTAAGACTGGGAAAGAACGGAGTGGAGGAAGTGCTAGATCTAGGGCCACTCTCAGACTTTGAAAAGGAAGGCTTAGAAGCCCTCAAGGCAGAACTCAAATCCTCTATCGAGAAGGGCATCAAATTTGCCAACCAATGAGTTTTTGCATCTTGAAACTATTGATTTTGGACTAAACTTTAGGTTAATGTTTGTCTTTCCAATTTTCCGGTAGAGTTGTCTTCTTCCTCTGCGGATTTTATAATTTCCCTTCAATAAATTCTCCATTTCTGCTCTTGAGGAACCAACCATTGGGAACTCTGTAATAAAAAGAACAAGCTGTTGTGCTGCTATGTTGGTTATGATTCGTTTTCCTTTTTCCTTATTGTTTGCTAGAAAAAAGAAAGAAAATAATAAATCGTTGTGAGTTGCATTATTTGGGCAACTACTACTACTATTCATAAGTTGCAATTTATCTACCCTTGCAGTATATAATTAATTTACAGACAGATGAAAGTGTACTTGTTGATGATATTTGTTGGATCACGAGCCTTTCTGTCTTTATGATTTTTTAATTTTTTCTTACTTTGATGAATAAATTGATGTGAAAAGAAGTGTGAGAGTGTGATAGGACATCATGTCCCTTCTCAATGTCTCACCTTTTTTATTTGTTTTACTTCTCTTTTTTTTGTAAACAAACAAAACTAATGTGGAAATAAAAGACTTATTAGTAAGTTCATAAATAAATTTCATACGATTTAATAAAAGTTATCAATATTTTTGTTTTTATTTGAAGACATTTTTCTTATTGACAATGTATTTATTTAGTTTTTTTTTGAAAAGGGTTATTTATTTAGTGTTTTCAAATCTATCTTGTGTAAATATGAGTAGATAAACACAAGAACAACAACGAAAATATGAGTAGTAAATTAGATAGCTGGCTAGAGACCCTTCGAAAATGACAAATAATATCGAACAAAACAAAAATAATTTTGATAGCGAATGGACAGTGAAGGTGTTTAATACTTATTCATAAGAAAGAAAGAAAAAGTAATCAAAATTTTATGTTTTTGAGAATAAAGGAAACATAGAGACAACTGATTTTATACAAGTGATCCGAATGGTACTATCGATATATAACATACGACAAAAAGCACGAATTTGCCTGTAAAGGGTAATATCGTGATTTCGTTAAGAGCCAAAGGGTAGAGTAGGTGAAGTGTTAATGTTAAGTGGAGCAATTTGTCATCTGTCGCCACGTCATCATGAGAAGCCATGTCCTACGTGCCAATTCGATGTTACGTGTCTTTTCTCTCTCTATTCAAAAATTCGGAAGAACTGATTTTCTGTTATTTTCTTGTTTACTCCTTATACTCTTAAAAATAGGCAGATCGGACCCCTATCTTTCTATTTCTATAATTTGACCCATGATTCACACCCAAATTGAATAATATAATGAGAATTTTGACTAAATGTTTAACCAACCAATGAATTGGGTGGTCATCGGGTCGATTGGAAACAGAGGAAAGTATACATTACATTTTTGAGATGCATAGTTTAGATGTTTATATACTATGAAATCTGTTTCATTTTTAGATCGAATATTTGACAACAAATTATTACTACGATACTAGTAATTGAATTATTTCACTTTTAGAATATTGACCATCCTTGAAACTTTTTTTATATTCTTTTTCTTTTGCCATTCTTGAAACATGATTCCAACTTGTGCATGTTTTTATATTACTGACGAGTGAATGATGACAGACCAAAGAGAGTCATGAATATCCGCAAAGCATTGTGCCTCCATGTTACTATTTTATTTCCATGATAACTTATAAATAACCGATTACTTTGATTAATAAATCATATCTCATGACATTTAAAAAAGATAATATCGTATTTCTCTTCTTTTATAGTCGACTACTACGTCCTTCTTAATGCTCGAAGAGCAAACTAAATAAGATGATCCATACATACTACTTGCCTACTTGGCCATATTGTCAACTACTTTGATGATCACAATATCATTTTGATGAGGCGTATATATATACATTTAATTAATATTGATGTCAAAAACTAAAACTGACGTTAATAATCAATGACATTATTGTGCTTAATTATTGCATTTCATACAAATTTCCCCATAATTAAGAATTTAAATCTCTCGTAATCATTCTATTTTGTTGTGTTGCAAATCGTGACCGTAATTCCAAGTGGAAGCTACTTTTGATTTACATTTAATTAATATGCAACCGTGGGATGACATATATTCTCCTTTTCTCTACTAAACAACCTATTTCATGTTTAAATATTATATTTTGTTTTGTTTGATTAATTATTTTATTGTGTTCGTATTAGGTTTGTTAATTGACCCTTTTCTATCATGCTAATATGTCACTTTCTGATTTATTATTACATTAAAGTAGGTGGTCTAATAGTAATTATTTATATGAATAGTTTTAAACTATCAAATAATGCTGTATACTATATATATTTTTCCAACTAAAAAATTATATAGTTATGATCCTTTGCGTCAAGTTTTTATTATTGCTTTGAAGAAAAAACATATTCAACTACTTGAAAATTACGTTAGCTTACCGTACGTGTGTTCAAATTTAATATGCTACAAAATTGTGTGAACAATATAATAGGTTTGTTGTATTTATTCGTTTTTCACCAATCTGGAGATATTTTGTGGTACAAGTATTATAACCACAATATATTCCATACATGAATTAGTTGTGAGAGTTATAGTCAAATTGGTTGGGATTCAAGAAGCATTATACTATTATTATAGAGTCCCACCAATTATTTTTGAACTCGTAAAATTCTCAAGATCTTAGAAATGTCTCCGTTGAAGCTTAGATTGTCTTTTACTCACCTTTATTAGTTTATTTATACGTCGTATTCTTCAATTTCAAAATACCTTTCATATATGAATTTGGGTGATATGCACACGAACACGATACGGTGAAATCAATTAGTTCCACAAGTCAAAATAGCTAGAAAAGAAGTATTGGATTTTAGAACAAAGAATAACGAGAGTCTTATTGTGTTTGTTACTAGTTTATAGAATCTAAAACAGGATTGCAAAAAACAAAAACATCAAAAACGAAGATGAGAGATGAAAAAAGAAAATCTTAGATTATAAAGAGCCCTAATTGTATTGCTAACTAATATTATATTCTTCTTTTAACGAGTTCGATTTTTCGAATAAAATCTACTTTAGTTAACTATTGAGATTCTTACAACAAAAAGGTAAAAAGAAGTGGAGCATCAACAAGCTTTATGTATTTGCATTGAACTAGCATGGGTCAACCCTTAAAAGAAACCGAGAAGCACAAAAGGTTGAATTGAACCTTGACCCATCTAACACCATAGGTTTTTAGGGTATTTATTCATTTATTGAATTCGGAAACTCGAAAAATAAAGTAGCTAGTTCATTCCAGTGATTTCAACTTTTTAAGTATATAATCCCCATGATTATGTATGTATGTGGACATGTCCACGAAAAGAGTGCCCATTTTCATATCAAGGAAGTTAGTAACTCTGACCAAAAGTAGATGTTTTAACACATCTTAGTATTTTTATATCACACTAAATTAAAGTAGTCTGTTTAATGTATTCTCTTAGAAAATAACATAATGATTTGCATGCACATAACAAATCCTATACTATTATTTTGGTAAACAAATTTGGTTTTGGAAACATCTAACTCTAAAAACCATCATTATTATTATTATTATTTTTTTTCTAATATTTTGGCATCCTACAATTTAGTTTATGATTGTGTTGATTATTATTTGGTTGTATTTGCATCTACACATTAAGTTAAACATTGATTTTAAAAATTAACATGAACAAAATGAATACTTACTGTTAAAACCTTATAACAATCAGATTTTTTTTTTAAACAAAGAATGGAAAAAAATGAATAAATTTGGGAAACGAGGAAGCTTTGGTTACCCAAAAAAGAAAGAAAGAAAAAATAAAAGTATTGAATGTGGAGATGAGAGGAAAAAAACACTTACTGTCATCTTACCCAGTTGCGTCATCATCAAACCCACAACACTCTCTTCCTCTTCCCTCTTCCTTCTGCTTATTTTACTTTTTCTCTTTAACCATTTTCCCGAGAGAGAAAAATAAAAAGAAAAGCTTTCTCTGGGTTTTTCTTGATTGGTCAATTACACATCTCCCTTTCTCTCTTCTCTCTCTCACCTTCGCTTGCTTTGCTTGCTTCATCTCTTTGGTCTCCTTCTTGCGTTTTCTATTTACTACACAGACCAAACAATAGAGAGAGACTTTAAGCTATAGAAAAAAAGAGAGAGATTCTCTCAAATATGGGTTAGTCCACAATTTTCACTAAACCTCTTCTTCTTAGGATTGTTTTTAGGGTTAGGGTTTTGAGGTGAGGAGAGCAAGTATGCGGGAGTTTCATCCTTTTTGAGTTACTCTGGATTCCTCACCCTCTAACGACGACCACCGTCGCCGCCGCCGCCGCCGTCTCGACGAATATGCTCTACCAATGTCTGACGACCAATTCCATCACCCGCCGCCTCCTTCTTCAATGAGGCACCGTTCTACGTCGGATGCGGCGGACGGCGGCTGCGGCGAGATTGTTGAGGTGCAAGGTGGTCACATTGTTCGGTCTACCGGAAGAAAAGACCGCCACAGCAAAGTCTGCACGGCTAAAGGGCCACGTGACCGGCGCGTGAGACTCTCTGCTCACACGGCGATTCAGTTTTACGATGTTCAAGACAGGCTTGGTTTCGACCGACCTAGCAAAGCCGTTGATTGGCTTATCAAAAAGGCTAAGACTTCCATTGACGAGCTCGCTGAGCTTCCTCCCTGGAATCCCGCCGATGCAATTCGCCTAGCCGCTGCTAACGCTAAACCCAGAAGAACCACCGCCAAAACCCAAATCTCTCCGTCTCCGCCACCGCCGCAACAGCAACAACAACAACAACAGCTTCAGTTCGGTGTTGGCTTCAACGGAGGAGGAGCAGAGCATCCGAGTAACAACGAGTCGAGTTTTCTCCCGCCGTCAATGGATTCAGATTCGATAGCTGACACTATAAAGTCGTTTTTTCCGGTGATTGGCTCTTCAACGGAGGCTCCTTCGAATCATAACCTTATGCACAACTATCATCATCAGCATCCGCCGGATTTGCTTTCTCGAACTAATAGCCAAAACCAAGATCTCCGTCTCTCGCTGCAATCGTTCCCGGATGGTCCACCGTCGCTTCTGCACCACCAACATCACCACCACACCTCTGCTTCCGCCTCCGAGCCTACTCTGTTCTACGGACAGAGCAATCCGTTAGGGTTTGACACATCGAGTTGGGAGCAGCAGTCGTCGGAATTCGGAAGGATTCAGAGACTAGTGGCTTGGAACAGCGGCGGTGGCGGCGGAGCAACCGATACAGGAAACGGAGGAGGGTTTCTGTTCGCTCCTCCTACTCCTTCAACGACGTCGTTTCAGCCAGTTCTTGGCCAAAGCCAACAGCTTTATTCTCAGAGGGGTCCCCTTCAGTCCAGTTACAGTCCCATGATCCGTGCTTGGTTTGATCCTCACCATCATCACCAATCCATCTCCACCGACGATCTCAACCACCACCATCACCTTCCTCCACCGGTTCACCAATCAGCAATCCCCGGAATCGGATTCGCCTCAGGTGAATTCTCTTCGGGTTTTCGCATACCAGCACGGTTTCAGGGCCAAGAAGAGGAGCAGCACGACGGTCTCACTCACAAGCCGTCCTCTGCTTCCTCTATTTCTCGCCATTGACAATCGAAACTAATCCTCTAAGTTTCAGGTTTATCTCAAGTTCTGTCCTTTTACATCAAATTCACTACTTTTGTACTTCTTTGGTCATTGAACTTTAAACCATTTTGCAGGGCTTGTCTAGCTTCCATGCACATTGAAGCTTGACTTAGATTGTCCGGAACAGGGAAGGTGTTCTCGGTTTGTGTAGTCAATGGCCTGAATCTAGAAAACGCAAGGAAATGAAGAAAGAACAACAGTTTCAGGTTCTTCTTCTTCTTCTTCCAATATCTTAACCTTGCCGATTGTAATTTTTCATATTTTCACCAGTTAGACCAACGTTCTTCTGTAGCTCAATTATGGTTAGATTCCAAGGTTTCGTCTTGTTGTGTTATGTTTGTAACTTTGTATCATCATCATCCTATTGTTACTGCTCCCTGTTCTTATTGTGTAACTCCGTGGATGTTCTAATAAAGTCTGAAACTTTCTCTTTGGGTTTTACTTTTACTGCTCTGTTCAGGCTAGATCCTTGTTATTTAAACAACATGAGATTCCTATTTCTCACGTAATCTTTTGGTCCCAAGAGATATAAGTTGGTCATTTTCCATGAACAGTAAGTTTTGAATTGTTTCTTCTTCTGGAACATCAGGGGGATTTAGCCAGTTCCCTTAAATTACAAGTGAAACTTAGCTCACTAAGAGTAAAAATATGATTATTGTTTTCTATGTCTGATGTCAATAATTGTTCTCTCTCACCTACTTTAGTGGTAGGAGGAGATCCACCAAACTTGAATGTGATGTTGTCTTTGATGAGTAAAAGAATGGGGACATGAGATAGGTAAAGAGAGCCACCCATGTTGGTCTAAATGAAGGAAGTTGATCAAAACTAGTCTATCTTCTCTATCATCATCATCTTTTGATAATAATATTGGATTTTTGCAAAGTTTAGTCAAAAACACTTGGGGTCTAAATGCATGTGTATTATAAGAATATTTAACTTTACCTTTTAATAGAAAAGCAGCAACACCTTTTCATGTGATGTAATCAAAACACACCAGATGGATGAGTTGAGATATCATAAAGTACGTTTACATCAAAAGATAGAAAAGAAGAATCTTCAATTTAAAGGTCTAATGAGTCATGACACAAAGATCATATCCAATCTACCGTTTATTCTGTCTATTCGTTTGTCAACAGATAAGAAGATCATTAAGTTTGTTCTATAAGACAGTTGTACAGTACAAACTTGTATCAAGTAAAACGTTTCACATTAAACCTCAAAATATCTAATGGGTTGAAGAAGATGGAACCAAAATTGTAAAAGAGCTGTCGCTTTAAGGAATGGTCCCCTCTCTCACACTCTTGTAAGATCTCAATGCTTTTTTGCTAAAGATCTAGTTAAAAAAGTCATAGCCTTTTAGACTCTTGACAAGTCCATAAATAAATTGCATGAATACCAATTTGAAATGAGCAAAAACTGCAAAAAAGAAACACATTAAAAGCACAAAAGGTGATCATTTTTCTCTTTAAAGATTAATCAATTTAGATCATAGGATAAGTGTCAACCTCAGTAAACCATATGTAAGAACTTTCATGGATTCGAACAATGCAAGAATTTTCCGAGACTGTCATTAAGGGATGCATAAATGTGAGACTCAAACCTCAAAACAACTCTTAAAGCTCTCTCTCACCAACATCAACATGTGAAGCAATTATAATAAACATGTGCAATCACATCAATCTCTTTGATATGAAGTAAACAAATCGTCTAACGTAGACAACATATGAACATACACATTGACAAGTTTCTGTGGCCAAATAAGGGATAAAGTAGTTCATCAATTGGGATAACAAATTAAAGAATCGTCTTTCTGAAGAAGAGAGTAAAAAAAAAAACACTCAATCTATGAAACCGGTTCTTCTGAAAACAGCATTCCTTACCTGCCGGAGATCTCTCCCTTTAAGTGTCCTTCCTGCTCCTTCAAGCACAGAGCAAGATAACAACGACGACTGAGCCAAAGACCGAGCTACAATCTCGTGAGGCGGAAGCATTTCGCCTTCCTCTTCTTCCTCATCATCATCCACCACATCAGTCAGCTTGAATTCCTTCTTATGACGATTCATCATCGCAGACGACACTAACGGCACTTGAACCGGAGCTGATTGAGGATACTTCCCACCACCTACAAAAGAAGCTGAAAACGGAAGCCTCTCTTGAGGCGGTTTAGGCGCGGTCGGGATAGCTCGAGCTGAAGACGAAGAACCAGCTGATGCACCACCACCTGAAGAAGACGATGAAGAAGCTGTGGAGGAGACAGAAGTAGAGAGAGCAGCCGCAGGTTTGTGGTGAAAGACATGACTTAAGTAACTACTACTCCCAGATGATTCAGGAAGAGCCGCGAGGATACCAGACGCTTCCACATTCTTCAAACCGCTTTTGCTCCTCTGAAGCTGACGAGCAGGAGTTTGTTGCTTCGCCGGAGATGATACAGGAGAATGACGAGCTTGAGGCGGCGCGTGAGATATGTCGATTGCAAAGATGTCGTCTTCATTCAGCTCACCGTCTGCAGAGTCGGAGATAGTGGCTAACGACGACGGTGAGGAAAAATCGAGCCGTGGATTTTTATTCATTGTTGCTAAAAAAACAAAACTCTTGAGATCTGAGAATCTGAGAAATTAGGTTGATTTGATAAAGAAGAGTCTTCACCCACCAAAAAAGATTAGATTTTTAACGACCTGAAAATTAAAGAGTAGAGTTTGGAATTAGATCGATCCATTGTTGAAAGTTTCGATTTTTTTTCAATTTTCTGGGTAAAAAAGAAAGTGAAGGGTCGTTTTCAATCAAATCTTCCAAGAGATTTACTCAAGGAACTCAATCATAACCGCAATAAATTGAAAACCTTTCATGTGAACATGATAATTAGGTCGTTCTTTTTTTCCAGAAATCTCGAATCAATGAAAATTGTAGCAAACCAAAGGTCGGATTCCAAGAAGATGAATTTAAGCAATTATCTCAAAGAGAGATCCAGAATCAAAAAAAAGATTCGAGAAATTACCTGAACTCTGGGAAGAAAAAGAAATAACAGCAGCTAATCAGGTGCACGAACCAGGTAAGCGATCTAAATGTTTTTAGCAACAGAGAGAGAGAGACCAAAAACAAGAAGACCTGAATGATATTTTCTAGAATTTGGTATCCGTACAATACGATGCCGTTTTTGTAACAATAAGCCCAATAGAGTAGGCCCAAATATAGTTTGTATACAAAAAGAAACCAAACCAGACAAATTTCAGTTGTAAACATAAACCGGTTTTTTTGCTAATGATTGATCAAAATTATCCGGAACCAGGCTTTTTCGAGTTACCAACTTCATCCGGTTTAGCAGAGGTTTTTGTGATCACATTATTGGGTGATGATTTCTCCGGTTTCTTAGATGGTTTGATCGGTTTAACGACGTAGCATTGAGCCCTAATCTCCCAAGGTCGAGCCGCAATCCACCGTTCTTTCCAACTCCATCCCCAGCTTTCTTTGCCAAGGTTAAACGAAGCTTGACCTAGATACTGTGTAGCATTAGCCCTCCACTACAAAATACCAAAAAACAGAAAGTTACTTGAGCCACAAGTTATCTAAAACACAAACCAACCAATGTAAGTTTAAGAGGTCTCAGTTTTGATTGACCTGATGAGAGAAAGCATAAGCCATTGCTCTTTCACGCTTAACCGTAGCTTCTTCTTTCTGTTGTATCTTTGCGAGAATCTCCTCCATTGTTTCAGAGCCTCCACACCATTCAACTTCTAGCTCGTGAAGTTTGATCTCCAGCTTCAAACGATTCTCCAATCTTTTGTGTTGGAGTCTACCTTGTGTCACCATATACAAACGTCGTGCTCTGATCTGATTCTGTATATCGTACCAAGAATGAATCACATTGAGTGCAGTCGAGGTTTGGTTCATCACTGTATGGCCTTGGATCAGCGAGTTAAATCTCCTCGCACTCTTCAAGCTGCATAGTCTTTTTCTCGCCTGCAGAAGATTCGCAACAACGTTAGGTAAAATTGGAGCGGTAAATAAGTGGAAAATGACAAACCTTGAATGCTCGAAAAGCCTTTTGAATGCGAATAACAGCGACTTCTACGGTAAGCTTAGTAGAAGCAGCAGAGCTTGATTCAACCGGTTTGACACGGTTTGATGTTTCAGAATGTACCTAATAATAACATATTTAAAGTCATCTACGACAAGAAAGAAAAAGAGAATGAAACAGAGTTTTTTTCACTAACGTTGCCTCGATTTGATTTGTTCTTCTTTGTTCCGTTTAGACAGATGATTGAGCGGAGCAGCCATCCAGATCCCATAACAGAAGACTGGCTCAGTTTAAAGGTAAGAGATTCAGAACAGCACAATGTTTTATCGGTTATGATCACAAAATCTGGCTCAATATTTAACTAGATTATGTGAAAGAGATATGAGATTATAATGTGTTCTTTGTTTTAAGGCACAAGAAGGTTTAATGTTGAGTGGTTTTCAAGTAAATGAGAGAGAGTGTTGAAGCTTCGCTCTCTTTGTGGTGAATAAACCCATCTTGGTGATTGACATTTCACCCAATGGGGAAGGTGTTGTTTTATCTTTTCTTCAAATTCAAGGTGGTGCTGTTTCTGATATTTTTATTAGTTTAGGCTAAGATTGTGGAGACCGATCAAATAAAGGATGAGATTGGCAAAAGAGGATGATGTAAAACAAATAAATTTTCAACCATTGGTCCCGGCGGGGCTCGAACCCGCGACCTTCGGCTCATAAGACCAACGCTCTAACCAACTGAGCTACGGGACCTGTTTGAATATTATGTTCCATACTTTTATTTCTCCTTTTTTTTATTAATCCTTTTTAGCAATTAATGAATTAAACATTACTATTCCCAAATTCTTGCATCCAAATAAATTTCCAAATTCAACTTTGTATTGTTAAAGCTAGGTTTTATGCTTTTCTCAAGCTCAAAAAATCATGTATTATAGACACATGTTAGTGAATAGTGAGATGCTTACATAATACGCATGTTTTTCACTCTTGATGCGTGGTGGAATCATCAAAGCTTTGGGCAGCAAAATCGCAAACTGAGAAAAACCAGGGAGATTCACCCGTTTTACTGCACTTGTAGACTTGTAGTCCTGAAGAACAAGTCTTGTTGGTTCCTGTTTATTAATTATCCTCCATATCCTCATCGGACATTAAGCTATTCCATAACCACTCTACAGAAACATCTCTAAGAAAGCTTTTCCAAAACCAGTATGGAGCTGGAGCTCGTTGAGGATATGCTAGAAGAATTCTGTATCCCCAATTTTTTAGTTCGCACAGCGTACGAGCTAACCCTTCCAGTTGCTCAGAACCGATTATGAGCATTATAGTAGCTACGTGTTTAGTTTATATGGGCCATTACGTGTGGCCCAAATAATTACTTGTGTTAGGTTTAAATCGAAGAATATATTTGATTGGGCTTATAATTACTTTTACAATTGGCCCAGTCCAAGAATCAGATGGATCTGAATCCGACCCGTAAGAAGATGTGAGTAAAAATTTCATCCACTTGCGTGTCTCTCCCTTTCAAAGGCTCAAAATTTAAATCTCTCATTCTTCTTGTGCGGCGTTTCTTTTTCTCCTTTTGTCCGTACGCGTTTTCTTACCGGTGACCTGAAAGTCTCAAAAAATGGCGGCGTATAGAGCTGACGATGATTACGATTTCCTCTACAAGGTGGTATTAATCGGTGATTCCGGCGTCGGTAAATCCAATCTGCTTTCTCGATTCACGCGCAACGAGTTCAGCCTCGAGTCTAAATCCACCATCGGTGTCGAATTCGCCACCCGAAGCATTCATGTCGATGAAAAAATCGTCAAGGCTCAGATTTGGGACACCGCCGGCCAAGAGAGGTAATATATTTACAATTCCCTTTAAAATGGAAATGATTCCATGACTCTCCTCTGATGAATCTGAGGAAAGCAATTGGTAGGAGAAAGGTTTGATCATGTGTATGTATTGATTTTGTTTTTGTTGGAACTTCAGATACCGAGCAATCACAAGCGCATACTATCGAGGAGCTGTTGGGGCTTTGCTTGTTTATGATGTTACACGGCATGTGACATTTGAGAACGTTGAGAGATGGTTGAAGGAGCTTAGAGACCACACAGAGGCCAACATTGTGATCATGCTTGTTGGGAATAAAGCGGATCTACGTCACCTAAGAGCTGTTTCAACTGAAGATGCTAAAGCCTTTGCAGAGAGAGAGAACACATTCTTTATGGAGACATCTGCACTTGAAGCTTTGAACGTTGAGAATGCTTTCACTGAAGTGCTTTCTCAAATATACCGTGTTGCAAGCAAGAAGGCGTTGGATATTGGTGATGATCACACTACTCTTCCTAAAGGACAAAGTATTAATGTTGGGTCTAAGGATGATGTTTCTGAGGTTAAGAAGGTTGGATGCTGCTCAAGTTGATCTTGATCAAGCCATTTTGTCTGTTTCTTAGGCAAGAATATAGTTTGATTATCTATGGAAGACATGCAGATGATTCTTTCTTGTGTTTTTCCTTTAGTTGCTTCTTTTGGTGTAAGTTTCTCAGATCCTGTTTTAAATATTATTTTTTACACAATCATTCGTATGCGATAATCTATGAACAAAAGAGATGTTTTAGATGAAGAAAGTTTAACTCTAGGAGCAACCAGAATGTACAAAGAACCAAAAAAAGCCTATACAGTTTTTATAGTCACTAAGCCAATCTTAGCTTTAGACTGTCACTTTAATGTGCACAAAAGTACAAATTTACAGAATTTGGGGGCTGAAACATACCCTGACTCTGTTTCTCTCTTATAAAACCAATAGATAAAAAGCGTCTTAAAAACCATCAGCGATAACCTCTTTTAGGTTGTAGCAGCAACCTCTTCTCATCTACTACTTAACCTTAGCTTCTTCTTCTTCTCTATGACCAATGCCTCTGATTTACAGATTGGGCAAACGTTCTTGATAACCAACCACTTCTTCAAGCATTCTGCATGGTATTTGTGCATGCAATCCAGCGTTGCGATCTTATCTTCGTTCTTGTAGTTTTCCTGTCAGATCCCCATTATATATAAAAAAAAAACTTTTTACTACTAAGATGAGTGAGTGAATGTTTACATAAGCTTGGAGGATGTAGTCTCAAGATTTTACTGGCTTTACCTGGCATATCGTGCAAGAATCAGTCTCTAGATCAGTAGATGGACCTTCTTCCAGGTTAATTCTGGTCGAGGTTCTTCTTTTCAGAAGTTCTTTAACATCTTCTGATGACAAGCCTGTCTTCACAGTTCCAATCTGGTCGCTCAAAGCAAGAAGCTCCTGCGCCACCCAGGTTTTGAATGTTATAAGATAAGACAAACCAATGTGAACTCATTAAATACCTACCTATATGGTGAAAGAGTAAAGAATATTTGTCGTCTAGGACTAACCTCATATGACATATCTTCTATGTCTAAGCGCATGTCTTGATGATGATCGACATAATTAACAGCATTGTAGAAGTCTCCTACTTCCCAAAATGCATTTTCCTACACATATTAACAGAAAGAGTAAAAAAGCCATTATTGAATAGTGAACACTCTTTTGAACAAACTGACACTATAAGATGAAAAATGTGCTAAAGATGTTAGTACATTCGCGGGCATTGCTCTAAAGTGAGGCAATTCACGGTGTCTTAGAATTGCTGCAGGTACAAAATCTTCTCCGGGATATTGGTTTATCCTGAATCCGGTTGATTGAACCTGTCCCATATGACTGTATGAAGCAGGATGCAAAGTCTCAGCGTATGAGGCTGAAGGCATGTGAGGGTATACGATGGGAGGAGGAGGTACGGGGTGATGGCTAATATAGTGGTTCCTTTGGTATACAGATGGCGTGGGGTTTCTGCTACTAGATGTTTCATGGTATCTTGGGAAGCAAACATTACCAGATTCTATAGATCCAGTAGCAATGTTACCTAAGAGATCATTCAAGAAGAAGAATAAAATTATCAAGAACTTGCCAAAAGACCAATCGCAATGCTGAGAATAAGTTAAGGATAGTACCATGCATATAAGGTACGGCAGGTGCTTGAGACCAAAGCGAAGATGATCCATCAGATCTGTTGCCATTACAGTGTTGGTCATACCAGATTGAGCCAAGAGGTGGAAAAGGATGAGCTGCATAGTTTCCTTGACTGAAGTTGTTATGACCATGAGAGAGAAGTGGATCCATTGTAGCTGCTCCTGCTCTGTTCCTCACACTTCTCTGATCTAGTGGTTGTGGATAAGTACCAAAATGTGGGAATGAAAAAGGTGCTGTCTCCGATGTATTCAATTGAGGGAAAGAACAAGGAGCAACTGGATACTGAGAATTTCCAGGTATTACTTCAGAACTCTTTCTTTTGAATCCGTGATCCATAAAATGGGCATTTCTCTCATGTTCAGTGGAAGTAACTCCAACAACTGCATCATTACTTCCATGAGACAACAGAAAACTCGGTGGAGCTTCATAATTCACATAAGGGACATAGAAATTTGGTGCGGTTGACATGCCAGAACCAAGATTTGAAGCATGTTGATGATGGTACTGTGGAGGCCCGTAGAACATTGAGTTGTTATCATAAGGTTCTTGCAGAGAATGAGCTTCTAAATGAGGAACAGTGTTCACTGGTGGGATATCTGGATACAGATAGTTAGTTCCAATGCGAGGTTCAGGATGGGGAACAAAGCTTTGAGAATTCTGCTCCATGTCTGAACCAGTCATCATATTTCTTTGTCGCATATTGCTTGTTGCAGAAAACACCTGGTAGTTGAATTTACAAAGATCAGCAACAATGCAACAAAACAACAATTAAAATTCACCCACAAAGACAGCTAAAACTCGATGCTAGTTACACCGCACGCTGATTCTAGCTAGTGCACAAACTACTGATATCTAATAATGGAATCAAAACATACAACAAGTAAATATCATCCCAACTTGTCCCGTGAATGGGATAAGCCAAGTCTCAAAACATCCCAGAATTTTTTCGTCATCATCGCAAGTAATGGAGACACACACACAAAAAAAACAGTATCCTGACAGCACAGAACATTCAAGGTCCACGGATACATTGTAGAATATGAAACCTTAGCTGCAGAGATCAAACCCCAAACATTCAAAAAAGTAAATCCTTCGAACCTTTTCCTAACCCAATAATTTTCACAGAAACTAAGCAGTGGCTTTAGCAAAACTCACCACCCTTGTGGCAGAAAACAACACTAAATTACAATTTAATGAGGCACAAGCCACGTTGCCAGACATGCCTTAGGAAAATCAAATCAAACCCAATTCACGAAACATAAACCAGAAAATTTTAGAAAAGAAGTAGAGAAGATTTGTTATTAAGTTGCTGACCTTTCTAGCATCAAAGATTGAAGAAACAAAGCTTCGAAAATTCAGCAAAAACCAACCAACTCGTATTAATCGGAAGCTCCCCTGAAGCATAAACAGAGTTTAGAAAATTAACAACCTAGACGATCAAAAGAAGATTAAGCCTAAATTCCGACTAACCAATAACAATGCAATTCTTCAGCAGCTCTCGTATTAAAAACAATTTCAAAACCATATTTCACCAAAAACGACAAATAAAAACTCATAATCAAAAAGCTCGAGAATCTGATAATCGTTAGGATCATAAGAGATAAGTACCTGATTATTTTCCTCAGGGAGAGAGAGATCCAAGGACGGACGAGAGAGAGATTAGATGAAGATTAAGACGTCGGTTTTCTAGTTTCTAATTTATTTTCCTCTCACGGTGACGGAAGGTTTTTTATTTTCCTCTTCTTCTCAGTTTTATTTAATTCATTTATTCTCTTATGCTTATCTTTGCTTTTTTTTATTAATTTATTTGCCCTTTTTTCATTGGTTTCTTGAGTTTTCGGACAGCAAATATTTTTTTATTCTAATTAAAAAATGAATATCCCTTATTTACCAAACGACATCGTACAAGGATCGAAAATAATTAACTCAAAATCTTTTGATTTCCCCATCTAATTACTACATTTAATAGCATGATCGTTTTTGTCTTGTACTAAAGCATGCCATTGAATTTAACAACAAGATAAGCATGTCACTGGCAGCCATTAATGAAGGTATGCTTCTACTCTAACTAACAATCTTTTTTAAAAAAATTAGACCTCTGGAATTTTCACTATCATAGGACGATTAAAAAAAAAGTTAGGCAAAATGTTGAGAAACAGAAAAATTAGGCAAAACTTAGAACTAAAACAATAGATCAATGCGACGGAACAGAATTGAATTATCCCATGAGGCAAGTAACATATGATGCGAATATTTATAGGGAGGTGATTCCCAATCCCATGTGCTTCTTTTTGGTTAAACCACCTTCTCACCTAATCTAATTGTGCCCAATTAATCATCCAAGTCTCTCTGTTTATGTTAAGAAAGAACATTATAAAAATACAACCATGTCTTTTTTTTTTTCTTCTAAATACAACCATATCTTATCTTAGCTTTTATAAGCTATGAAACAATGATTTAATACATGTGTATATTTTATCATATACCAAAGTATAATCAAAGCAAAAATCATAACGTGGTGAAAATCGTATTATTATTATTATTGGATGCTAGAGAAACGGCAGCGTTTTGGGAGGTCTTAATTCTTAAACCTTACTCTTGTGATTCTCGAGCCGCTTCAAGGAGCTTCGTGCTTGTCAACAAATTTTCCAAGCGCCCGCTGAACTAAAAAAGATGAGTTCTGATCTGAAGAGAAAGCCGAAGAAGAAGATAACTCCTAAACCTGTTCAATTAAACCCTAATTGGTCACTCCTCCAACAAGTTAGTCTCTATTTCTTTCTTCTCTTAGCTAATTTCTCCTGTTTTTCTTCCAGACTTTTGTTCAGCCATTGATTTGGTTCCCGTTATTTTTCCTTGTAGAAACTGAAATCTGATTCTCATGGCAACACTCGAAAATCTTCAAACCCAGAAAATCCCAGCTCCATATTAGGTAGCATTCAACCTAAAAATTCGAACTTTAAGCTTGGGTTTAGGGTTTATAGACTGGTTTGGTTTCTCAGTTGTCTTAACTCACACAACAAACTTGCAGGGAAGCGAAAGGAGAGACCCGATTCGGAGGTTGATGTTCCTAAGATTAATCCCTTAGCTCCGGTTAACGACGATTCCAGGTTGGTCATGTTTGCTATTTGGCTTTGTGGACTTTCTGTTAGTAAATGGTTTTAATTGCTACATGATGACTAATAACTAGCTCAGATATACACAATGTCATGAGCTTTACATTGTTAGTGTCTTCCTGCTCTGGGAAATCAGGGTTCTTGTTGATGAATTATAATATCTTGTATAGAACTTTTGTTTATAAGCTACTATCCTCCTCTGCTTTTCATTTTTGTGAATGTTGGTGGTTGTGGAATTGACTTGGGTAGCTTAAATAGTAAAAGAATGTTGAAATAGCTCTAAGCAAAAAAAGAAAAAAGGATTTTGCCAATAGATGTTTCTTTCTTTGTGCAATCTTGTATATCAAATCTCACCAATCTGTGGGTAGTTTGACAGATGAAGTGGCTATGGACTGTGAAATGGTTGGTGTCAGTCAAGGAACCAAAAGTGCCCTTGGACGAGTTACCTTGGTACACATTGCCTTTCCAACTTTTGTGTTTTTCTTTTTTAAGTATCATGAGGCGAAATTTTCAGTTTGTTTCAGTTCTGAGCGCTTGAATAAAGAGTTGATGTCATTTCATTATCGCTTTCTCTTTATCCATATTTTGAGGTGTATATCTGTCTCTTCTTCTACATGAAGGTCACTGATTATTTCACCATTTATTGACAGGTAAATAAATGGGGAAATGTTCTATATGATGAGTTTGTCCGTCCAGTGGAACATGTTGTTGACTTTCGTACTTCTATTAGCGGGATTCGACCTCGAGATTTGAGAAAGGGTTGGTTTTACTTTCAACATTCCGTACCTTTTTTCTTGAATCTGTCAACATTCTTGCTTTTTAGGCTGCAAAATGAATTGGATCATTTACTAAACAGTTTGGAACTTCGATCTTAATTTAGCTTTCTTTTAACCACAGCCAAAGATTTCCGCGTTGCTCAAACCAAAGTAGCAGAGTTGATAAAGGGAAAGATTCTCGTGGGACACGCCTTGCATAATGATCTCAAGGTCTGTAGGTTTCACGAATCTAGGATCTGGTTACAATATCAATTCAGAGTTTTAACAGAAATAAACTTTGTAACAGGCTTTGCTGCTAACTCACCCGAAAAAGGACATAAGGGACACAGGAGAATATCAGCCCTTTCTCAAGTATTCACACTCTAACCCCTCTCTTTCTCTATCTGATACTTGTCATACTTTCTTTTCCCAAAGTTACTTCAAACCTTTGAATCGAGTCCTAATGAAACTCGTAATCTTCCAAACAGGGGCAAAACAAGAAAGTCTCTGAAACATCTCGCATCTGAAATTCTAGGGGCTGACATTCAAAATGGAGAGCACTGCCCTGTAAGTGTGTACATATAAATATAAAACAAACAGCTTCATGTTTTGGAGCTGCAAATCTATAACTATTCTTCAATGGCAGATTGATGATGCAAGAGCTGCGATGATGCTTTACCAAAAGAACAGAAAAGAGTGGGAGAAAACTGTGAAAGACCAGACACGGATGTGGCTGAAACAAAAGAAGCGTAAGCCTAAGAAGAAAGCTAAATATGGGAACAACGCTTCCACCAATGACAATCCAATTGTTTGAATCAATCAGCGAGAGCAAACCTGACTAAACAGAAAACCAAGAATCGCTGAAAAGTTTTGGTCGTTTTTCCTTTCTTTTTGATTGTTCTCAGCATCAGGCGCTGCATCCAAATGTACTATCGTCTATTACAATGTTATACCAGATTAGATCATGTATTATTGTTAAACAAAAAATATACATTTTTGGAGGTTCCGAAATTAAGCTAATCGTTCTTGAGTTCAGTTTTGTCCAATTACGGTTGAACATTGTAGAAACCAAAACCTCTACTTCTCACATCACATATACTGTACTGATCAAATCGGTTCGGTTTGGAGTAAACCGGTTAATTACATAAAACTCTAGAGGTTGCATGTACAGTCAAGTAAACAAAGCCGCTCTGCGGACGCAAATGCTGCCACGTCTTCAATTTCCGTTTCTGTGTAAACAAGAAAACCTAAAAAACAGAAGCAAGCAGATTCTCGCATCAACGAAGAAGAAGAAGAAAAGGACGAGTAGATTGATTTCTTAGACGACGGAGAAATGCGAGTGATGAGATCATTGCGCGGTAATTCCGGTGCTGGATTGGTTTTCCGGCCGGCGAGGTTAAATTCTCTTCGGAGCGTCTTTACCGGTTGCCGTGCTGTGATTTTGCCCCGCTTTGGTGGTCCGGAGGTTTTTGAGCTCCGGGAGAATGTTCCGGTGCCGAATCTGAATCCAAATGAGGTTCTTGTCAAGGCGAAAGCTGTCTCCGTTAATCCTCTTGATTGCAGAGTGAGTGTTAATCTGCTTGATCCGTTTTGATTTCATTTTATGAGTGGCATTAGATATCTTCGGAGATTGCTTTATTTGGGAATTAAGATTGGCGTGATCGGTTAGCTTGGATCTCTTGCATATGTTCTAGGAGTTTAATCTCACGTTGATGATAATATCCAGAATGTTTGCTGCTTGCTGCTTCACTTCTTTAGATTTCAAATCAAAATCTTGTCTTCGATACTTTGAAGAGTAGTGAAATTGTTTTTTTCATGATCATTTTGCTGATATGGCATCAAGTGTTAAGATGAGAAATGTGTTTGTTTTCAGATACGAGCTGGATATGGACGTTCTGTATTCCAACCGCATCTACCTATTATAGTTGGACGTGATGTCAGTGGTGAAGTTGCGGCAATTGGGACTTCAGTAAAGTCACTTAAAGTAGGACAAGAAGTTTTTGGTGCGTTGCATCCGACGGCGTTAAGAGGTACTTATACTGACTATGGAATTCTTTCGGAAGACGAACTCACGGAAAAGCCATCATCAATTTCACATGTGGTAAGTAGAAAGATCTAGATACCCTTTAACCTCTCTACCTTTTTTTTTATATTGTTTTTTGGTTAAGTGATTTCAGCTATTCTTGTGTCTGTCTCTTGTAGGAAGCAAGTGCCATTCCTTTTGCAGCTTTGACTGCTTGGCGTGCTTTGAAGAGTAATGCAAGGATAACTGAAGGGTATGATTTTGAGAAACTATTATTCATGTGGCAAGAAGTTGATACTAATTCACCTTTCAACATTCACACAAATGCTTTTCGTGTTTTTTGTGAACTACTATGAACTCAATAGCATAATCTTAAAATCCTTTTTATTTGCAGACAAAGACTATTAGTCTTTGGAGGAGGAGGAGCAGTAGGTTTTTCTGCAATCCAGCTTGCGGTAGCATCTGGGTGTCATGTTACAGCCTCTTGTGTTGGTCAGACTAAAGACAGAATACTTGCAGCTGGGGCCGAGCAAGCTGTTGACTACACAACCGAGGTAATGACACCAGCTGTTTATTTATCTGCTCACCCAAAGTAGAGCCATTATGATCTTGTTCTGATTCTTGAATCTGAATCTGTTTCATGTACAGGACATTGAGTTGGCGGTAAAAGGAAAATTTGATGCCGTGTTAGATACTATTGGTGGGCCTGAAACGGAGAGAATAGGCATTAACTTCTTAAGGAAGGGTGGAAACTATATGACTCTTCAGGTATATAACATTTCTTGTGTTTCTGCTTTACAAGCTGCAGTGACCTTGGTTGGTCTTGGATTTTGTTTTAACAACAGTGATTTATTTTTTCCCTCTTTTGAATTTATCTGTTAAAGGGTGAGGCTGCATCGTTGACTGATAAATACGGTTTTGTGGTTGGGCTTCCCCTTGCAACATCGCTCTTGATGAAGAAAAAGATACAATATCAGTATTCTCATGGAATAGGTATATGATGTATATATATATATCCTGCATTACTCTCTCTCTCTCTCTCTTTGATTTTGAAGTAACTATTCTGATAATAAGACCTGTCTCATTGAGCTTTTGAGTGGGAAAGAAATGGTTAATGTGATAAAATCTGACTGTGATGAACTTATATAAAAACAGACTATTGGTGGACGTATATGAGGGCTGATCCTGAAGGTCTAGCCGAGATTCAGCGTTTAGTTGGAGCTGGAAAGCTAAAAATACCTGTTGAAAAAACATTTCCAATAACCGATGTTGTAGCAGCTCATGAAGCCAAGGAGAAGAAACAGATTCCGGGTAAGGTGGTTCTAGAGTTCTGAACTACATATACATAGTAGAAATAATAACACCTGCATAGTTCTCTAGCAGTTGTTCTTTCTAGAATTTACACGCAGAGAAACAAATGTTTCGCGTCTGGAGTTTTCTGTAAATGAGATCTATCAGGCTTAGATTCAGATCAAGAACTTGAAGTGTCTGTATAGACTTTCCAAAGGGTTCGTTTTTATTTGGATTTTGTCTGTGTTGCAAACTACTAAGCCAAGTAATGGAAATGGTTTAGAAAGATCATTTTTGTTGTCATCTATTACTTGGAATCTTACCAGTACTAACAATAAACATAACAATCACATTTCTGATACTCTTCTTGATTAAAATTGAAACTATTACTTGCTATATAGTTAAACCCCAGATCTAACGTGAGAAAACTGTAAAGGTATGAGAGAACGTAGATGTAACCTCAATTAATTGAAGACATGCTTATAGTTGCTAAATGTGTGACACCAAACTAAAGTTGATCACATGATCGAACAAATCCCACAAAATCAAAATCCAACCTCATAGAAATAGCATTCTCTGTTTCTTACTTGATTAAATTATGTTTCAAAGATCATAACATGTAATAATTAATTAATTTTTAAAAAGGTCTGGAAGTGTCATTAAAAGCATAACATGCAGTTTAATTAAGTGATTAAATGTATGTTTTGTCTGGTTCTCGTCCTTTAATGGTCTCTAGTCAAACTCATCTCTCCTCTACCAGATCAACAAACAACTGAATCCTTTTTACGCGCCACTCTGCTGCGCGTGTACTTCACAGCCTGTCATAGTAACTCCTAGCGACGTCAGTGAGAACTGAGAACTTTCTCCTTCTTTCCTAAATTCCAAGTCTTGAACACTTTTTTCTGTTAAATGTTAGTGCCGAGTCTACGAAATCGAAACCTTCTTAAGTTCTTTAATTTCTTCTAAATATCTCTAGCAAGATCATACTATATCTACGTACTTATTATTTTTGGGGGACCAATGAGCACATGTTTATATATCAATCATATTAATTGTCAGTAAAAGCACGTAGACACCTTCCATCTTTGTAATCAATTTGGCATTTATTATGGATAATTGTTTGTTTTTGTATACAACAAATGTTCTTGCTGTTGAAAACGGGATTATTACATCTTATAGTACCATTCTGGTCATAGTAACAACAGTATAATATAATTTACAAAATCTATTTATTTTTTCTGAAAGTTGTCTTTGTAACAAATTAAATTATTAATATAGCAGAAGAAAGTATGCATTTAGTATTTACTATATATGGTTTTTCTAGCATTTAGAAAAAATAATTAGTCTAGTTGAAAAATAAAATAAAAGTAGAAAAAGAGTTATTAAAAGCATGTTAATGCTAATATGAGGGTGGTCCTGTTAGTCTTATAATGGTCTGGTCAAACTCCTCCTTCTCACGACTGCCACATCACACAACCCATCTTCTTCCATTTTCTGTTTAGTGTGACCGTTGCTTCGCGCCTTCGCGGTTCAGTGAGAAGCTCACGCGCGTTTTCTTACCCGCGTGATTTTTCACCCCATTATCTCCTTTATGTGATTCTTCTGTTAAAGTTCCGGTTTATGTATCTGATCCGAATATCTCCTTTATGTGAGTCAAACATATGTGTATGAGTGAGTTTATGTATCTGATTATTTAATTTTATGGCTTCCTTAATTGAATGATTTAAGATTAATAGTATGTCTCTAACTATTTGGCCACCATACTCACATTCGGAACAACATAAATGATAAAGAAGCTAGCGAATGGGTCCGACTCCTTTTAAGTGCTACAAAAAGCGACACGACGTCCTTAGTTTCATGCATCCATCCACACGAAAATGTAAAGTGAGAAGAAAACTCAAAAACTAATAAGAAATGTTAAAATTAATAAGAAAAAACAAGGGCCATGTCGAATCATTACCCTATCTCTCGGTACTCCGATCACGTGCCAACTTTGGGTTCTATAATGCTTTTATTATTCATATTTAATGTATTTTTTTCTTTAATTTCTTTTATTATCTGTCTTCGACCGTATTTAGTCCAAACCATGTGAAGATTTCCGGTCTACTGTTTTTATCATTATGAAAAAGAAAAGGAAAAAAGCTATGGTCCTCTCTAATTAGAGTTGATTAAAAATTTGAATAAGAAATAATTAATTTATTTCACTCTCTCCAGCTTGTTCTTTGTGGTTTGGCTTATACTGAAAAATTGAATTCCCAAATGTTTGGTCCTATTGAGTAAATATCATCCATTTATCTAAAATGATAATCATTTCAAACCTAAACACAACAAGAAGGATTTTAAAACAATAGACCTGAACTCAATCTTACTAATTCATTGGTTAAGTTGTCACGACATGTATATGTTGATAACAAAAGGATTGGTTACAATATGGGTGCAAATTGTGGTTGTGGCTTAATGTTTTTAAAATTCACAAATTTTCAAATATTGTCTAAAAGTATCCCACTTGTCATAAATTACCATCCAAGATCCTTCCAATCTCTACATGCATATATGTCCAATAAAATCTAGCTAGAGTACGAGAAAAATATCCAAAACTTTTGAATTTGACAAAAAGTCTTATCTTTCCAAAGGAAAATAAAAGTTTGTATTATTTATTTCCACCAGAAAAAAATCTACTAAAAAAAAAAGAAGAGACTACGAAAACAATACATGCAAAATACACAAGAGACATGCGTGTCTGAGTGTTTGTGTTTTTGGGAAAGCCAATAATACCTTTTCCCTTTAGTGTGCACATGTGTGTATCCACAGAAGCGTACGAACCCTTTCTTTAACTCGTTTCACTCTCATGGGCCACATTACTTTCACCATCCCCTAAATTACCACTTCACCCTTCTTCCATATCATTCACACAACTAATCAAATTACCTCAAAAACGCAACAAAACTAAATCGTGATCAGTCAAAGATGATTACATAGATTTAGGAAGAAGGAATCTCTTACCCTAACTAGATCCAGGGGTATTTTAGTAAATTATCATAGGTACCCCTAAAAGTCTCTCGATTCCGTTACACTCTCAATATCTCTCCAATGGCTATGGTTACTACTACACTCTTCTTCTTCTTCTTCTTCTTCTTCTCCTTCTTCTCACTGTAAAAAAGAAAAAAAAATGGCGGAAACTGAGAGACCCCACCGGTCTTCAAGTATTAACAGTAGTAGCAACAACAACAGTGGTTCATCAACCGATCTATTCATTTGTTTCACATCTCGTTTCTCTTCTTCTTCCTCTATGCGTCTCTCTTCTAAATCCATCCATAGCCCAGCTCGTTCCGCTTGTCTCACCACTTCTCTTAGCCGTCGTCTCCGTACTAGCGGTAGCTTGAAGAACGCTTCAGCTGGAGTTTTGAACTCTCCCATGTTTGGTGCTAATGGAGGACGGAAGAGATCTGGATCTGGCTACGAGAATAGTAACAACAACAACAATAATAACATAGAGCCGTCGTCTCCGAAGGTGACGTGTATTGGTCAAGTTAGAGTGAAGACTAGGAAGCATGTGAAGAAGAAGATGAGAGCTAGATCTAGAAGGAAAGGAGGTGAGAATAGTTTCAGGAGATCCGTTGATCAAAACGACGGTGGTGGTGGATGTCGTTTTAAAGCGAGTGAGAATCGTTTGGTGCATCTTCCGGTGACTATCTGCGAGTCGTTGAGATCGTTTGGGTCTGAGCTCAACTGCTTCTTCCCGTGTCGATCTTCCTGTACGGAGAATAGTCATGGAGATGGGAGGAGAGCTGAGAGTAACAACGACGGTTGCGGCGGCGGCGGAGGAGGAAGTAATTCGTGTGGTGCGGTGTTTACGAGGTGGTTTGTGGCGGTGGAGGAGACTTCGGGAGGGAAGAGAAGAGAGATTGAGCTTGTTGTTGGTGGAGAAGACGAAGTTGAGGAGGATAGGCGGAGGAGTCGTCGGAGACATGTTTTCGAGGGGCTTGATTTAAGTGAGATAGAGATGAAGACGGAGAAGAAAGAGAGAGGAGAAGAAGTTGGACGGATGAGTATTTGTTCTCCGCCGAAGAATGCTTTGTTGTTGATGCGGTGTAGATCTGATCCGGTTAAGGTTGCGGCGTTAGCTAACCGGGTTCGTGAAAGACAGTTGTCGTTAAACGACGGCGTATACACAGAGGAGGAAGAAGATGAGAGAAGAAGAAGGTTTGAGCTGGAAATTGAAGATAAGAAACGGATCGACTTGTGTGAGAAATGGATCTCTGGTGAGACTACTGTGGAAACAGAAGAAGTTTCAGTAGCAGTTGCAGAAGCAGAAGCAGAAGCAGAAGCAGAAGCTCCTTTGCCTTCAAATCCAGCTACAGAGGAAGAAGAAAGAGTCAAAGTTGTGGAAGATTCGATTGTTGAAGAAGAACAAGAAGCTTCGAAAATTCTGGATTCGTTTGAGGAAGAAATAGAAGCTACGATCATGAAAAAAATTGAAGACGAAATCAGAAACGCTATAGAAGAAGAGGAGAAACTTGCTGAGATGGAAGAATTAGCGGTTGTGGCGGTGGCTGAGACGGAGGAGGTAGAAGAAAGCAAAGAGGTTGTTCCTGATTGTATACCTCAAAATGAGGAAAGATCCGAACAAGGAAACCGGGAACCCGACCCGAGTCCGGAAGTGGTGATGAGAAGAAGTCTACAAGAGGAAACAACGGAGAAAGAGAAGACGACGGCGACGCCGTATAAGGTGTTACCGGATTGTTTGCTGCTTATGATGTGTGAACCAAAGCTCTCAATGGAAGTCTCTAAGGAGACTTGGGTTTGCAGTACAGATTTCGTCAGATGTTTACCAGGAAGACCTCCGGCGAAGAAGATACCACCAGAAGCCGTCGGAGACAATCATCATCATCATCAACCCAAGAAGCGAATCGTCACAGCCGTTGATTCCAACGCATCCTCTCGCCGGCGGTCAATCGATAGACCACCACTTCACCTACAGCCGCCACGGTCATCGTGTTCATACCCAGCAGCTCCACCGATAATAACGGCAGCTGCGGCGGTTGGGGAACAGAGGGTAGCCGGAGCTAATAAGGTACAGCCACCAGTGCTGCCACGTTGCAAATCGGAACCGAGGAAGTCAGCGTCGAAGCTAGCGCCGGAAGCTTGTTTCTGGAAAAATAGGAAGCTTGAGCCACACCCTCCGGCAACCGTCGGTGTCGGCGGCGCCGGAGTAGGGTTCTAGAAGAAGGAGACGTGAGTGGGAATAAAGGAAACTATTTGGGTGTAATAGTAATTTCAGAATACTATTTGTCCTTGTTTGTAAATTTGTTTTGTTAGTCATAATTCATTTTCTATCACTGTGCCAATGTTTTTTTCATGAAAATCTGTATCCGTTTTTTTTGTCCGTTAGTCTAATGTCTCACTCTCTGGTCGATGAAGTCCCATCGAAACTAACAACAACTAACGCTTCCCAACAAACAGATAGATAGTTACAATAAATTGAAAAGAAGAAAACAATTTTATGCATAGTTGGCTACATGAATATGATATTATTAATACATGTTTCATAGTAAAGACCGGACTAATCAATCACCTGAACTTTGATCCTCATTGCTTTTATTTACTTCACTGTTGTCACCTGATGATGAGTCTCCAGGTTGTGTTGTGGCCTTCATGTTTTCTTCAGCAGAATCTTCATTGAAGGCTAATTGACCAGAGTAAAGGAGAAGTCCGAACGCGTTGAGACCGAAAACAAATGTTGCTAGATAGCATATACCGTTGATGATAGTCCTGCGGATCAAAATGAAGAGTTTAGTCTTAAGAATTTGCGAGAATGGCTTGTGATGAGTACATAGAAAAGTGGTAAAGCTTAAATGTACCTTACGGTTACCGTGATTTGCCTAACCTGCAATAAATAGAAGTACATAAAATTCAGAAACTGTGGAATAGGCAGACTCTTCTTAAAAACAGCAATGATCAAGAGGGCTAGCAAAAGAAGGAATAAACTGGGAATCTTTAGACAGCTTCGTGTTTCGATAAGAATGGAACCTTTGCATAATGAACTTAAGCTAGTTGCACAATGAATTCAGAAATCATGGACAAGAATGGGTCCTCTCCATAATGAATATAGCTATTTCTCAATTATGGGCATTTACAGTTATTGAGACCATGATGATACTTGGAACACAAGGTACTGTTACTTTACCAAAGCAAGTTAGACAGAAACAGCAACTTTGACACAAGCAATGGATGATCAAAAAGAGAGAGAGAAGAAACGAACCGAGAAGTTATCAGAGATAGTCTGACGATTGAGTCCTGATTCAACTGTAACAGTGAATTTGTAAAGAATGAGAGCAATGACTCCTGCGGCTATCGCACCAAGAAACGCCTGAGCCGCCGATGGAGTTGAATTACCACCTTCTATCGGAGTTGAACTTAACGCTTTTAGATTATCCATTGCTTCTTCTTTCAACGATTTCTTAGCTCCAGTAGATCTAAATGTCTACAATTCCACACCAAATCACTCATATTCCTTCCCAAATTTCAAACACAATTCTCCCAAATTCAAGTGTAACAGATCAAAACCATTGGTTAAATTCGATTTAGACCAAATTCGGTGGTTATTTGTTCCTTAAGAATGTCTAGGGTCTAAGTAACGAGATATTACCAGCTCTTTGGCGCGTTTAGCGCGCCGTCGAACGGAGCGGATGAGGAAGACAGTGATGGCACCGGTAAGAAGCACACTGGTGGCCAATTGGAGAGGAGTAGGATCATCGGAAGTGGCGAAAATGGAGTTAGTAGACGAAAACGGAGACGTGGACGACGTAGGAAGCTCAATTGGACCATCTTCTTCCACCTCCGCCACATCGGCGATTTCTTTTACGGCGGATAATCGGATTATACCGGGACGGATCCTGGTAAAGGAAGAGAGCGAATGGATTGGAGAGATAAGACGCGTTGGACGGAGACGGTAAGGGAGAGAGAAGAGACATTGGTGGCTCTGCAACACTAACATTTTCTTAGCCGTCGAAAGATTTTTATCTCACCATTAATGTCTTCTTCAAATATCCTCACTCTAAAGCCTCTCTATCGTTTAGAGGGTCTCTTCTTCGTAGACACTCTCCGCGAATTAGAGGCTTCCCAAGTTACCATTATACTACAGAAATAGTAAGTACCACATTTTATATAGTTTCACTTGATTGTTTATCGCATTCTTCTTCATGTAAAATATTACTTGAGTTCGGTTTCTCCGTCGAATAAAAAAACTCATCATTATGATTGTTATTTTTCCTTATTATTGTAGGTGAAATGATAGATGAATGTTTTTGAACATAAAGGGAACCAAAGAATATGAAATGAGTGTTTGTTTATACGTAGAAGCAATTTGTTTGCTAATGAAAGTGAATGATATCAGCATTCTTGTCGAACATTACTTGCGACGGTTCGAGCCCAAAACTTTATCTGAGCTTTCATGTCTTTTCTCGAATCCTTTGGAACCCAAACCGGAATCGGCTGTCCCACCACCGCTGTAGACCGGTTTTTCCCAGTGGTGGTGCATGGGACCTTCCTCTGTTTTTCTTCGTCTTCTTCTTGCTTCTTCTCTGTTTCAATGTGAAAATCCTTCAACATTTGAATATCTTTCGTCTCGATGCTGCTTAACGTTTTACGCAGCGTTTTGCGGTTTGGGCTTTTTTGTGATTTGACGACCAATTCTTGAATAGCGTCTTCTGATCTTGAGTTTCTAGGTGGTCTATGCCTTGGAATGCATGAAACCTATACAAAGTTTTAAAAACTTTCTGGTCAAATTCAGAGTCTCAACAACAGCAATGATTCAATCAAATCATCCAAGAATTGAAAAGACTAATGTAAACAAAGAGAGATCATCACCTTTGGAATGTTCTGTTTCGTTGGAGTAAATCCAGAAGAAGAAGAAGAAGAAGAGTTAGCGATGGCTTCACGGATCAAAAATCCCATTCTTGAATCATCAATCTCTTGATCTTGAAACTCATTTACATCGTCTTCTCTTCCTAAGTAACTAGGCAAAGTCTGAGTTCTCTGCAAACTCCCTCCCATCGAGCAACTCTGGACACTATTATTGTTACTACAACTAATTCTTGTTCTGTTCTTCTTCCTCGAACCTTCTTTAATTCCCTTCTCTCGAACTACAGGTTCCTTCTTTTGCAAGTAAGTTCTTCGTTCTTGAACCCTAGTCTTCTCAGAGAACTGCCTTCTCATCACCTTATTTATCTTCTCAGGCTCGCCTCCGCCTTCTTTTTTCTCTATACACGGCGGCGGAACAAAGTCTCCCCCAGTAGAAGCTTCTAGAAGCTTAATCTCCGAATCCGAATCTCCAATTTTCGGTAATTCGGGTTTGGGACAAGTTGAAGAAGAAGAAGAAGTAAAAGGGTAAGGATCTGAATGACAGTACCTCAAGATCCTTGATCTTCTGTCAAGTAAGTTATCAAAGAACCAGAAATCTTCGAGGAGATCATCAATGGCTTCGAATTGTTCCAACTCTTGATGATCATTCGAAGTAGAATCCATTTTTTTTTTAATTCAGACAAAAGATAACATAAAGAGATAAGTTTGTGTTCTTGTTTCTTCTTCTTCTTCTTTTGTTCGGTTTTGTATTTGAAGCATAGATTCTGGGGACTTATTAGGAGGTGCCCATGTGGGCAACCATTCAGCACTTATTTTCTAAAAATATTGTTTTTATTGTTTTATGTGGAGTCAATGTTTTTGTACATAAATAAAAGATGAAATTTTTTGAGTGAAAACAAAAAATGGAAATAAATTGACTTATTCCGAATTTGAAAGATTCTTTCTTTTACAATTGTTCTGAATTTTGGAGTCAATAATATTTTAACTTCTAGGGAAAAATATTGGCGCCACAAGTTTTTTAATTTCAGTAATCTTTTTGTATATTTAGGAGATTGCAGAGACGTATTAGCTGAATAGGTTTTGGAAAAGAAAAACCAATAATTAAGTGTTCTAAGTGGATAATTAAAATAAAATTAGATAACAAATCAAAAGGATTTCTGGCAACAACTAAGAAAAATAAGGTTTTTCAACAAAAGTTATGATTGCTAAGAAACGGCATAATAAGCCCTGTCATGACAGTCAACATGCCATGTGATTCTTAAACTTAATATGTAAACAATTCGGTTCTATATCATATAAAATAATACATACAGTTTTTGTTATATATTAATATTATTTCTTATCCATCGCCTCCTACGCGACAGCTAAGAATTATAGTAATCTAATAAATACAAAAGATATTGGTAATATTAAAATACATGTGAATGTAAAAGCATTAAATCTCGAGCTCTGAACCTACATTGTTCTCCAATTATAGTATGACATTGCATATAACATTAATTATGTTCATCAGCCGTAAATCTTTATTAGGTGACATGTGGGATGTGGCTAATCAGTCAATTTAGCTGCGTACCTGATGATTTGTTGACGATGCTGAGAAACGAATGCTAATCACATCACAAATAATCTCACGAGAAAGATATTAGTACGCACTACGCAGCTTGAAGAAACAGGAGTTTGAGCCAAGAAACTGCTGATTTTTTCATATCTGAATTAAAATATTTTACTAGTCTTGTAACTGCAAATCAATGGCAGAGACACCAGCTGATTTGAGTAAAAAGTTTACAGATGAATCAATCAAAAAGGCTTCATCTCAGTTGCAATTAACTCTATGAGAGAACCAAGGCAGAAACTATCATATTTACAATGCAAAGAGCGGTCATCTTCAGTACTCACCGGAACCAATATTCCATCTTTGAAAACGAATACTGGTTCAAGCCAAGTCTTAGGTCTTCGATATGTATTTCCCTCATCTAAGCTCCCTTGCATTTCAGCAGAATGACTGCAACATTCGACAGAGGCAAGAAAATTACCGGATAAGCGTTTGCAAAAACATGCTTCGTTTTCTGGACATTCCTCATGATCTTTGACCTTCGCTTCCTGCATGGTACCATTGTTTTTCACAGAGATGAACTTTCTAACAGCAGAAATAAGCTCCACTGATAATGAAGAAACCGCATCATGTATACCCTCTGTTGTGATGGAACTCCTACCAAGTCTCAATTCGCGAGTAACTAATTTATGCATTGAATCTTGGAGGATGGAGACGCACTGGGAGCAGCAACGGTACAAGCACACCAAGCTAGGGTCATCCTGAGGATTGGTTCTTCCAGTCGTTTCAACTTGTTCAACTGGTTCAGGCATGTTGTTTGCGGATTCTAATCCATGAACTCCATCCCAGGCTTTACCGTTATTTGAGTCAGCTGATTTGTGGGGATCTTCCAGGGATATAGAATTGGAATCCCCAGATCCATTAGGATTGTCTAGGGAATCAGCTTTTTCTTGCAAAGAAATTACTGTTCCTGTAGTTTCTACCTCGCATGATCCATGTGGAGTTTCATTCTGTTCATGGTCAGCTGCAGGAGAGTTAAGATCAAGGAGAACAGCCTGCCGAAAGGGATTCACTCCTGAATCCTCAATCATCATTTCAGTATCTGAAATAACATCAACATTCTCTTTGACCAAAGTTAAGCCATCCGTACTGTGGGTTGTAAGATGTCCAGTATCTTCAAGAAAAGATTCATGATTTGTTCCATTATGACCATTTGCAATCTCTACAACTGGCTGATGATTGTCGGTAAGATTACTAGATGCTATAGGGTCTGGACAATTCATGTTTTGGGTATCTTCTTTCAGGTCTTCTTCTGACCCTTTTAATTGATCAGATGTTCCTTGCTCAGTTGGCTCATTCCTCACTGATGGATTGACTACAGAACAAGGTAATGGATTCGTTGACTCTGTTTGAGTGGTTGATTCGAAACTGTAAACAATGAAATTGTGTTAAAACAAACATAAAAAATGGAAGTTATGTATGTGTATTAAAACGAACATACATAAAACAAGATATTATAAGGCATACCTTCGCATCGCGTATACCCAACTATTAACCAGATCTTCCAGATAAGCAACTTGAGACAAAATTCGAATATATCGACATCTGTCCTTTCCAGCATTAATTTTAACACTGATCCGTCCAACTAAGAGCTCCAGAACTTTCCGTACCTCAAATGAGACTTCCCTCAGCGATATATAGGTTCCTCTATACGCTGATAATCCAACAGCAGTAAGACCTCTGACAATTCCAGTGGAATCTTTTCCTTTAACATTGTTGGAATCGGAAGAAGTAATAGTCTGCTCCGAGGAATTACAAGGGCGAGTGATACACGAATTAAATGGCCATCCCCTCCAAGGACCAGAAACATCTGCACTTGGCCCTTCCTTAAGCTTTGATGTCACCCAGCAAAGTTCAGCAAATTGAGGATACTGTAGTATTTGATAACCAAATGTGGAGACAGCTAACTGCAGGCTTGATTTTGGTTTCACATTGATGTTGATAGGTAATGGTGGAACTTTTAAAGAACCATCATCAAGACGTTTTGATTTAACAACTGCTTCTTCCCCTGCTCTGTGATCAGTATTATTCTGAGGAGCTGCATCTCTGCAACCCTGGTCAAGATCCTCTCCTTTGTATTTCTTCTTTAAGCCACAGTGAGTATGGGATCCCTGATGCACCAAATGAAGAAATACTTGGATTGCCCGCCTTAACAACTCAGTAGCAGACAGGTCAATGGCTATATCCTGGTCAGAACTTTCAACAACTTGTACATTGAATTGTGGAACAGCCTCAGACATAGTTGGCTGACACTCCTTTGATAGGTCAGTCTTAAAGAACTGTTGTATCTTAGGAGGCAGGAGTTTGTAGGGCATGCCAGAAGTAGCCTATCACCAAAAAATAATCAATTTTAGTCTCAAGTGTTGAGTCTTCTCAGAGACTGCTAATCAACAAAAAGGGAACACAAAGATTTCAAGATGTATAGTACAGAAAACTAAGCCTTACATTACCCTTCAGAAATTAAAAAAAAAAATAAAATCAAAAAACATAAGACTAACCAAAAAATAACTACAATAACAAGAAGTCCAGACACTTACAGCCCATTATTAACTGCCGAAACAAGGAAAATATATTGGAGAGAACAATATTAAGGAAATAAAAAGTTAAGCATACCAGAATCATCATCTTTGTGGAAACTCGCAGCGTTTCTACTTGCTCAAAAAATGTGTTCCAAGCATGTGAAACTCGAACACCATTCTGCAATGCCTTTTCCTCTCCCATTTCTGAACAATTTTCCTGTACAGAATCATCATCACACTCGACCTCTTCATTCAGAGGAGTTTCTGTCTTTACAGCCCACAAGTCAACCCTTGGCATGAATACCACACATGATTTCTTGCTAGCACATTTAACTACAAGCAGACCAGATATTCCAGTTAGCGAAGTTCACTGGAAATGGGCTAGGAACCAAGCAAATAAAAAAGTAACAGAAGATGAACGACTTAAATATCCTAATTACAGAAGTAACAGCATGGAAATCTTAATAATGAAATACGTACTTAATAAGTGAGTTACACCTAGCACCAGATCCCCATTTCCTTCTTGTGAAATTGTTGCTGTGTCTATCTTTAGCATCTCTGCATTACCAATAAAACAATGCAAGACACAAGAAGCAAGATGTCGTTGACCAGATTTAGGTCCTCCAGCAATAAGTAGTTGGAACCCTGACTTGCTCGTTGATTCTACAGAGGCATTCCCCAAAACCCCAGGATGTCTGCAGACTCTAGGTACCATGAATTTTGCAGAACCCAAACTACAGTCGCCAGTACCAGGAATGCTTGCAACAGATCCAACCAAGTCACATCCTCCATCCAGTATCCCAGTACAAGAAAGTCTTTGTACTATATCCTTTACAACATCTACTTCATGGAGAAGGGTATCAACATGAGACCACCAACAACCCTCAGTTATCTTCTTGTCGCTCAAAGCAGAACGGATCACATTTTGGACATCAACCGCAGCTTTGGAAAGAAGAGGTGGTAGGAAGATACGTTCATCAAGATGAAGAGCAACAAGTAAAGAACATAATGGCGGCAATAAAGAAGGTACCAAGTAAGTAGGAAGCGGAGAAGAAAATATATCACTAGCTGCTATTCCTGCTCCTCTACGTGAACATGGGGGTGGAGAGCGGGATAAAGCTTCCAACCAATCTCTTTCTTCAACTGAGAAGGATGGAAGAGCAGCACGATTACTGCTAGACACTCCCAACTCTGCAGCGGCCAAAGATTCTTGTAAAGGGAAACTCCTATTTAAGGCAATCATGGCAGCTTGTGTGCAGAGAGCTTGTATATCAGCACCAGCAAAACCGGCAGTTTCTTTAGCAATCCACTTGAGCAAGTATCCAGACACCGGCTTAGGCCATTTCCTAGTGTGGAGTGAGATGATTGCAGCCCTATCGTCGACTGATGGTAGTGGAAAATAGATCTCCCTATCAAACCTCCCAGGCCTCCTTAATGCTGGGTCAATAGCATCAGGGTAGTTGGTTGCACCTATGACCACCACTGAGCCACGTGACTTTAAGCCATCTAGTAAAGCCAGTAATGTGGATACAACGGAGCTATGAGTTTGATCTTGCTGCCTTGACCGCTTTGGAGCGAGACCATCTATTTCATCAAAAAATATGATGGATGGTTGGCATTTTTCAGCGACCTGAAACAAGAGCCTCAACTGGCGCTCAGCATCACCAACATATTTTCCCAAACAGTCTGCCCCTTTGCGAGCAAAGTAGGCAATCCGTCTATTCCCACGAGCAAGGGAACCGATCAGCGCTCGAACCACAAGAGTTTTCCCAGTTCCAGGATGTCCATGTAAGAGGATGCCTCTTGGAGGTGTAAGTCCAAGGTTATCAAAGAATTCTGGATATAGTAAGGGTATAAGAACAACCTCTTTCATACATTGAGTTACACCTTCAAGCCCAGCAACAGAGTCCCATCCCTCAAATGCCTTTCCACTCTCAGAATCAGAACCTCCAATATACTCAGGAGCAACTCTTAATAGATCTCGATGCAGTCTCTTGCTTTCACGTTTTAAAAATTCTTCATCTTCACCACATTTCTCAAACCACTTTTCTTCCGCTTCCACATCCTTGCGCCAGGCATCATTTGAGTGCTTCTTCATCTCCAATCGCATCCTCTTGGTTTTCATCTTCGTCATTCTGACTTGACATTGGCGACCATGGGGTTGGAAATGATGTCTATGGTCTGTGCAAGCAATGAGAAATTTACGGTGATCAAAGATGCAACCATTAGCTCGTGCACAAGGCTGCAAAATACAGAACACCAGAAAGAAGTTGTCAGAGCAAGATACAGGAATAGTTACAGCTGCAAGTTAATTACTCTATATCTCAAGTGAGGAAGGGAAACCGGAAAGGGAGTAGTAATAGACCAAATGATAGGTTCTTGGACATCGATCAACCCGACAGCCAGTGGTTGCCCCAGGTCTATCACAGCGAGTGCATTTTAATGACCTCCCTCTGAAAAGTGCTGCCCTTATATTCTTTAAGCATCCTACACCAGCAAAATAAACCTGCAGCACAAGAGTATTGAACATTAACGTTTACAGAAAACAGGGTTCAGTAGAAAAGAAATTAATGAAAAAACAGTAAGGGTATAGTTACAATAGATAAATAAATTTACAGAACGATTGTATGTTTAGATCAAGGAATACAGAAATTTAGAAAATCAAGATAATGGACAAGCCTTTTTGTCTTAAATTTCATAAAGAACAGTAATGACACATACACCATGTCAGAGATATATCAATGTTACGAAACAAACTCACAGAACATCAAAAGATTAAGCGAGAGAAAACACACAGAATTTATAAGAAAAAGAAACACTAATACTGTGACAGAATTGAACACACATTGTCTATCAATGAACCCAATAAACATATAAAATTGAAGGGATAAACACATGTCACTTAAGCAATCAAAAGACGTGTTGTGTCATATAATCAGAACCACACAATACCTCGGGACTCCATACGGCACAGTTCTGATGAACCCAAGTTCCAGAAATTCCATAACGATCGTTTATAGGGCCCAAGAGACGGCCAAGCCATCCAGGATCATCCCCAAAACCATCCAATATGTCATACTTTTGCTCCTCTGAAGATGAAGACCCGCTAGGTGCCTCTACGTCACTGTCACCATTATCTTGCATCAACTTCTTCGGAAGTTTGCCATCAGTACCCACTCCACATAAACCACAGCGTCTGGTTTGTTTGAAGAGAGGTTTACCTAGTCTATCTGATGAAGTGGAAACTGAGTCAACTGCCTTCTTGCACGTTTCATTCTGAATAGGTAACTCGTCAGGCATTTCCACACTTTCACCCCCTCTATCAAGAAACTCATTATGTTCCTTGGTCTTATTATTAGATGGTGTTCTAGAAACACCTTGCTCTCCGATATCATCATTCTGCTTCAAACTCTCATTAATCTCGGTGCTAGCTTCGCCAAGTAGTTCAGGATGTAAAGTATCTCCTTCTCTGTTCTTAACTTTAGCAGCAAAATCACTATCATCTTCTCGTATACCAGTGCCATTTCCACTCCCCGAAACCATTACTTCCATCTTCTTATTCTCACCTTCTAGTATACCAGTGCCATTTCCACTTTCCGAAACAATTACATCCATCTCCTTATTCTCATCTTCTCGTATACCAGTGCCATTTCCACTTTCCGAAACAATCACACTCATCTCCTTCTTCTCATCTTCAACTCCCATCTCAATCTCATTTTCCAATTCTTCCATTTGATTCCGACTTTCATTTTGTACTGCTTCCATTGTAACATTAGTATCAGCTCTCATTTCCTCCACATTAGCTTCAGTCTCACTTCCTGTCTTCTCTGCACTACATTGTGTCTCACTTTCCCCCTCTTCATCACTATCATCAATCTCATTGTCAGTGCTGTCTGTTCCATCCTCGCTCTCAGTCTCCGTTCTATCAACTTCAGCTTCATTCTCACTCTCTAAAAAAACGGATCTTTTGGTAGCCTTCTTCTCCTGGTATTTCTCTCTAGCTGCACTGTCAGCCTGCATTGATTCCTCTGACTCGCTAGCACTCTCATCTTCCGAATTACTGGTATCAGACTCCTTTTGCACATCTTCCGAATTACTGGTATCAGACTCTTTTCCCCCATCTTCCGAACTTTCTGATTCCTTAACATCCACTGGCTTTTTTGCTTTATTCAGCTTCCCACCTTTAAGGGCTCCTTTTTCCTCTTCCCTGTCACTTGCCTCTGCTTTTTCACTCAACTCACAGGCACGGTTTCTGAAAACGAGCTTCCTTTTCCCCTTTACCACACGTCTCTGTCTCCCACTCGCTTGGAAACCAACGTTCTTCTTCCTCCTTGACCTCAACCTGGATTTCCAACCATCCGGGGCATCCGAATCTCCATCCTCATTTCTCTTCCCTTTCTCTATACTACTGGAACTCTTATTAAAACGCTGCCTTTTCTTTGGTGGCGGAGGAGAAGCATCCAGGATGGACGGAATCTTCCTGACCCTAGAGCTCCGCCGAAGTTCAGAGTCAGCACAAGCTAACCCAGACCCACCATCTCTGTCCTGGGACTCTCCATGATTTTTCTTGTATTCCTCCTCACATATTGCAGCAAGCTTCTTACTTTTCTTCCCAGAAGGAGAACCCGAATGATTCTTTGTAACCTCATGCGATGATTTCATGACGAATCAACAGGTATAGAGATACTACGCATACAACTATTCTTCTCGAGACTGATCCAAATGAACATAAATAAAATTAACCGCTCAACGAACCTAACGCCTTCCAAATTAAGCTAATGAAGCAGTCTCGCGACGGATATGCTTAAGAATAAGCATTGGAGCGACTAACCTTCGTTCCATGATCAGCCCAAATTTGCAGAAATTATTTCGAATGAACCCAAACCCTAGATCCTACTTTCCACTAATTAACTTGCGAATTTCAAAATTGGGATGGTAGTGATACAATCGGAAGCTTTTTACTCCGAGAGTTCGTCTCTCCGATGATTACTCCTCCGCAATTTACCTCGGAGTCTTAGGGCTCCACGGTTGCGCAAGTCCAATAAATACTAGAAAATGAGGGAAAAAAAAATCTAATGCCCAATGAAAAATTGAATATTTAAGAATTAATTTTGTTTAATGATTTTTCTTTGAAGCGAGTGTGTGTGTGAGTGAGTGAACCAATAAGATTCGAATTATGTTTGACTTAATAATGAATGTCAACACATGCATATCTTAAGGCTGAAATTGGGCTTAGTCCTGGGCCTGTTTTTTTTTGTTTTGCTATTTCTCATATTTTCCTACAAAAAGTTGCCGCCAACCAATTTCATTTATAAATAATCTCACAAGAGACGGAAGAAAATGGGTGACCTCTAGACCTCTAGTCTAATCAACTTAGAACACAGGCCAGTAGATCTGCAAATCCTTCTCATCACCACATCACATTGTCTTCTTCCCTAGACTAATCTTCTAATACTCAAAATCTCTGTGTATTCTAAGCTTAATTTGAGTATATATATATATATGGTTTTATCTTGTTCTGAACTGAAACTCACGTTTTTTAGATTGGACTTTGCTCCTTCTAGCTGTGCTTATAAAACTTGCATCATCATGAGAAATCTTAAGATAAGTTAAGAACGGGCTTAGAAACTTGAAAAAAGCCGAAATCAACAGCAAATTGAACAATCGCTAGCAGTCAGACAACGCAAGAAACACAATTGACCAAGAAACATGAAATAGACGACATCCTAAGTTATTAGCTATTATAGATAGAACCGTAACGAAGATCATGAGTGACTACTGACAAGCAGTTAGATTAGCAAGAAGCAAATCGAAATCATCTCTTTCTTTCCTTTTGCGTGGTTGGTTGATTTGCAGGAGATAACAGGAAGAGCACACAAGTGGGGGACAATATATTCGCAGAGTATATCCGAAATTCCCAGTTTCCCCCACATAGACATTCAGAGCTTCTCCGAGGCTCACAGATTTAAAGTAGCCGTCATCTCCAATGATAAAAGTTGTGCGGTACCGAGCGGTCTCGGTGTGTAGATGTTCGTCTACATCTAAAACCACAGCAACTTTCTCTTGCTCATCAAAGAAGAAGCTCCCAGAGGATAGAGTTGTGGTCAAATCGAACAGCAACAAAACCAGTGAGTAGTGGTCTCATATCCACTTTCAAAAACTTGCTCCAGGACACAGCATTGGGCTCAATCTTGGTCGAAACCTAAATCTCCAATATATCAATTGAATCCTCACCCTGCTGATATAGCACCACGAGCTGTTCTTCCCTAACACATGGGAGGGTCACAGTCTAGGAAGCACCGGTACGGGGACGAAGTAATCAAGCTTGATGATCACCAGTAATCTCCACAGGAACAACAACCATCTTCAAAACTGTGAAACCGAACAGCATCTCTCACAACGTACGCTATCTTCGTGATTTTAGACAACCCCTTGATGAACTCATGACAATCTACGCATACTCTCAAGTTCTTGAACACTCTTATTGTCTTTCCTTTCTGGTTTAACCCGCCTGTTGCCAATGCCAGACCAATCGCTAGCTTTTCGCTGTGAGCTCTAAGGTTCTCCTCCTTTGACTCATCGTCTATATCATGCAGCTCATGTTTCAGGCCGTAAACATATCCCAATTCTTCTCTCAGTCTTCTTTCAGCTTCTTTCAAAGTTTCTTGGATCACAGGTGTCAGAGGATGTGAATCCTCTCCACTACGGAAAAAATGTACCTCTCTCTCAATCTCGACCCAGCTCATACCAGCTTCTTTCTTCAACCCTTTTATATTCCCAAGCTCTCGTGCGTTCCCTTGTTCGTTCCAATAACCGGCTTGCCCATAAAGGTTGGACATCATCACGTAATTTGCAGGATTCTTTGCATCGATCCTTAAAAGAATCTTACCCACTTCTTTCCCTAATTCGATGTCCCCATGTACTCGACAGAGGCTAAGAAGTGTTTGCCATATTCCGACATTTGGTTTTATCGGCATTGTATCAATCAGATGTTTAGCTTCCTTCAAACGACCAGCTCTTCCTAATAGATCAACTACACATGCATAGTGTTCTACCCTAGGTTTGATTCCATGTGTCTCTAGTAACTTCGAAAAAAGTTCTTCACCTTCTTTGATCATACCAGAATGGCTACAAGCTGAGAGTACAGCTAAATAGCATACCTCATCAGGCTCAATGTTATGTCTCAACATTTCGTAAAAAATTCTAACAGATTTTTTGCCAAGCCCGTGCTTCCCATAACCAGTGATCACTACAGTCCAGGAGATCACATCTTTCAACTGCATTTCGGCAAAGCATTTCTCAGCCTCATCAACTAATCCACACTTGAGATACATGTCCACCACTGAATTCAAAACAGATGTTTCTAACCCAGACGGAAGTTTAACAGCAAGTGCTTGCATTTGCTTCCCTTGCCGCAAGAGGGCAAAATCAGCAAAGACTCCAATGATGCTAGAAAGAGCAAAACTGTCAATCTGAGAGTTTAGCTCCTGTAGTCGCTTAAACAAACCCATCGCCTCCACGAATTCACCCTCTTGTGCATATCCAAGAATCAATGAACTCCATGAGATCATTGTCTTTTCCTTAATTTGATCAAAAGCTTTCCGAGCACTAAAGAGATATCCACACTTGACATACAAATCAACAAGAGAACCGGTGATGGTTGCGGAACTTGGACAATGGAACCCACTCCTAACTAGAAAACCATGTATCTGTTTTCCTGCATAAATCATACCAGTACTACTGCAAGCCTTCAACAAGCTAGTCAAAGTGAACTCGTCTGGCCTTTCCTTTATATTTGCCTCTTGCATCATCCCAAACGTATCCAAAGCTTTACTACCATAACCCGCATGTACAAATCCAGCAATCATCGCATTCCAGCTTATCAAACTCCTATCCACAATCCGACGAAACACTTTCTCAGCTTCATTGATTCTCCCACATTTTGAATACATGTCAACCAAAGAATTGCCCACTTCAACCATCATTTCAAAACCAATCTTCAAACAAAACCCATGAATCTGCAACCCCTTTTCAAGCGCGTTAAGCAAACCACAAGCTTTTAGATTCGTCGAGAAAGTGAACTCGTTTGGGTAAATACCCTGACGCCCCATTTCACTGAAAAGAGACAATGATCCCTTAAGGTCACCATTAAGTACATGTCCACTCATTAGAGCCGACCATGAAACAACATTTCTCTCAGGCATACTGTCGAACACCTTGTAAGCCATCAACGGTTCTCTGCATTTACAATACATATCGATAAGATAGTTGCTCGTAATCAAATTCAACCCTGATCCAGACTTGAGAAGATAACAATGAACTTGACCTCCTTGATCAGAAAGCCCCTTCCTTGTGCAAACTCGCAAGATACTAACAAGGTTTTGTCTCTGATTCGGGATCATCGGTGTAATCTGGTCCAAATGAAACACGAATATAAAATGCGAGTTTGTCAATATTACAAACCCAAGCCCATGATGAATTTCTGTTTGTCAATAGTACAAACTCAAGCACACGAGAGTCCTCTTCAGTCAGCGAGTCTGACAAAATGAACGAAGTTGCTGTTTGACTTTCCGATGAACCAGCACACAGTCTATTACAGCCGATATTGGGCCAATTCATGGGCCTCTTATTCATTTTCGAGATTCTCAGATTTTCCTACAAAAAGTTGCTACCAAGCATTTTTGGGCCAATTCATGGGCCTCTTATGTCTTCGTAATCTAAATATCATAGCTCTGAAACATGTGAATCTACAAAACCTTCTCACCACATCACATTTAGGCGTAACCACATTGTCTTCTAAGAGTTATCATCTTAATACTCAAAAGACTTGACTAAGTAACTAATTTATGGATCATGGAGCTTGTTGGGTTTGTCATTTTTCCTTGAGAGCTTTACTTGATCCTGTTCTTGAAGAGAAACTCGACGTTTCTCATATTGGATTTGCTCCTTCGAGCTGTGAGCTTGAGAACTGCACCTTCTGAGAGCATCCGTTGCACCACCCTCGTGATGTTCTTTGTGTCATCAATGCCCAGATGGTGGCTTCCCATGAGTTTTATTCCACACTGCCTCATCATTGACACCATTCCTCTTGCCTGTCATGTCATCTACTATTAATGAGTTTACAATAACATACAATAAGATGATGATGCATAGTGATATCTCCAATTTACCTCACGGCCATAGAAATTCAAGTAGACGTCTTTGAGATTGATCCACTCCATAAAATATGGCGGAAGATTGATGTTTGAAACTACGCATTGCTCAGGAATCTTTGTCTTTATATCCCAGTTTCCACTGATAACATTAACATAATCAGTATCCCAAAGGAAATCAGTAATGAGAAACTCAAAGATTTACATAAGCAGCCCCATCTCTTATCATTAATTCTCACCAGGTTACAAAAGCTGCATCGTTCAGACCCCAATCTGTATCTTTATCCCACAAGTCATGCTCAGCTAACCAAACTTCAAACTCCTCAACAACTTGCTTAAATGGAATAGCTGTGTCATGCCACACACTACAATTCGATTTTTTAAAAGTTAGTGCGACAGTCTCAGAATCCAAAGAGAACCAAAAGAGGTGTTGGGAGAAGTCTGTGGAGTGTGGACTCTAAACCAATTCTTAGGATTATCATACTTAGCAGAGTAGTCAATTATAGCATTTGGTAACGCATGCATTAAGGATTGACTAGTGCAACTAGACAGAAAACATAACAAGCATTGTAGCCATATAAATATATCTACACCTAGAAGTAAGATAGTAGTAGCATACCGATCAACCCCGAGTTCCCCATACTTGCCTTCGATGTATTTGTTAATTGCTTGCTCGCTCATTTTGGTGGGTCTTACAAACCTTATGAAGAAGTATAGAGAACAAATAATCAACCACATTGTAAAATTGAGGAGTAAAATTATTAGAGAACAAGCAATAATTAACATTGTGGTATCTAGCTATGACCAATAACATTCTGAAAGAAAATAAATTTCTGAGGTCTTCTTATGTCTAAACAACTCACTAACAGTTCTTACTCCAATGACACAAAATCAACCATCCAAACAGCCAAAGACCTTACGATTGTTAAGAAAAGTAATGCCATTAAAGATAGGAAGCTGTTATGACCTGTGGAATAAGTCTACGACTTCCATGGTTTTGGCATCTACGATCAAAATAGGAAACTCAAGAATCTCAACTTTTCCTTCCAAGTCAATAACCAAGAAAAAATTGAATTCTTGTGACTTCTTTCTCTCAAGATCAGCAGCAGCCACTCGAAGTTCCTTTGAACAATCGTGGTTAAAAATCTCCAAATGGGCAGGATCATCCATCTGATATCATCAACATAAACTTTATTACCCATCATTCACGATTATTTAGGTATAAAAAACTAGTAAAGAATAACAATGTAACGATCGAGACACAAACAATAAACAAGTTCCAATCTCGTTCAGACATTCCATCGAACAGGTCGCAGACATTGCATAGTTGATTCAAATTTCGCATCACTTGTTTTCGAACAAGCATACGGAGCAGGAACCAATCAATAAAGAAATGGAATTTAATTCCGCATTCCGCTGTAGCAAAAACTAAATTTAAAAAGAACGACGAGTAGCAAAGTGTTTACCTTTGTACACTTTCCGTGGGTGTAATACAAGCACATGGGTCTCCACCTTGCATTTTCACTTGTTTCCATTAACGAAAAAGTAGAAGGAGAAGAAGAAGAAGAAGAAGAAGAAGAAGAAAAGTCAGAGGGAGAAGGAGATGGAGATACAGAATGCGAAGAGTTGCACATGATTCGTTTGGTATGAGCTAAAGCCAACGTGGCGGGATAAGAGAACCGGGTATCACGGAAAGGACTGATTCTGGACAACGAAACCCTAAATGCAGAGAATGCGGACGCCATTTTCGTCGATTAGCATGAAGATTGAAGATGAAGATCTTCCTTTCGAGTACAGGGACTGGGAACTGGGAAGCTAAAAGCCTTTAGTTTGTTTTAGTAACCAATTCAAATCGAACCAAAAATTGAATTTGAAAACCAAACTGGATTTATATCCACACAAACTCTTAACCAATGCCAAACCATACCATGAAAAACTAATAAACCGAGTAGACCTAATAATGGTACTAAATCGAAAATTCTGACTACAAGAAATGAAATTAAGCTTTGACTAGCCTCAGGAAATGAACGTAAACTTGGCAAAAAAAACAGCAGTTGAATTCAGAATCGGAAGAGATCGACTATTTACATCCTCCATAAAGTGGAAACAATTGGTATCAAATTTCACGTTTGATAAAATATACCGAACGGACTAAGAATAGCAAAAAGTTGTGAAACATATGGCTTCAACTTGTTTCATTGCAGCGCTTAAAACCCGGTCCAAGAAATGTCTGATCTCTAATCTTCATCCACATCTTCTGTGAAGTCTTCAATCACTTCAGCCCTATTAGATTGTTTGTTCAACGAGCGCATCTCCTCTATTTCAAACTTCAACATTGCATCACAAATCACTTTGCTATTCTGCAGTTTACCTCGGCACCCTGAGGATTTCAAGAGGTCATACAAATGACAAATCAGCATGAAAGAACAAAGTAATGGTGTCTAAAGATGTTTTTGAGCAAGAACTATTTTACCTGCTACAGGACAATTCGCATTTGGATTGTTGACTATGTAATGCAGGATTACAGATTTTTCATAGACGTGCCTGCAATCCATACTGCAACCATAAAAAGGATCAGAGAGACATGGTATCAGTTCACCGCACAATTGTATATTATTATTTGATTAGTTCTACTGCTACACGAAAGATGAAATCATATTCAAGCTTTATGGTCATGTATAGAAAGAAGTCAGTATCGACTGAATATGGCTTTTGAGGATCATCCTACATAGACATCAGGCATGGGAGAGGACAAGCAAATCGTCCGAACAAAACAAGACATCCAAGTTAAGGGAAAAAAGACAAGAAACATCCATTGTACCTGCGAACTGGATCTGCTAATTCAGTGACAGGCTTCCCGCTCAAGGGACATGTCATGTTTAGAAGAGGGCACTGAGTACTGGTCATAACAATGTCCTCATCATCGTCACCAGGCATTGGTTCACCTGCATGATGAACATTCTGCAGCAAAACATTGACAATAACTTAAAAAGGAAATCGGACTATAGACCTATTAGATACAAGCCAAGAACTTTAAGTTAAAAACATACCCAAACTGCTTCCCTGAACTGGCGCATCAAATGATCATTTTGTGGCACTGAGGAAGGTGTAGCCTTGAGCTTTGTGAATTCATCATCAAGCAACTTTTTAAAGTCCGTTAACTGCAGTCATTAGAGTAAAAATCAATTTGCTACATCTAAAAGTATGCAACCGAATAAGAAATTAGATAACACATGAAAGAGGGAAAGTGAGTACTTGTTCCACGGGTTGGTACCGATTTGCAACGGATTGAATTGCTGTCGAACGGTGATTACAATCACTATGCAAATCCAATAACTCAGCCACAGAATTTTCAAGGTCCTTAACCTGTGGAACCCAAAATATAAAAATGAAGAGCATATATAAAGAGCATTTAAGAAAAACAAAGACAGACATCAAGGAAAGAGTGTTGGCAAGAGCAGACAATAATACAATGTCAGAATGAAAGAGATACGTGATAACAAGTTTTACAGCAATGCAATTAACCAAGAATCAATCACATTAGAAGAAAGTCTAGGCAGTTCCCACAAGTTTAAGATAAGGTCACTTATGATTAGCCAATACAAAAACTCAAGGAGATGAATGAAACTACTCTACATTGTAGCAAAAAAAAAAAATGTAAAACGGCTACAAGTGCGTTTATCCCTGAAAACGCTTCCTCTCATATCAGACAAAATAATAACCAACCTTGTCCGTTTGATTTTCTTTCTCCAATTGAACTGCAATGTTCTTCATCATTGCCACAGCTTTGCGGATATCCTGCAAATAAAAGTAAAAACAGATACGAGATAAAGCAGATTCTAGGCTATAAATTTTGCCCAAATTAGAAATCCCTTGTTCACTTCTAACTAGTCAAACCCATTATAAGCCGAAGCTCCTATCTGTTAACATCTCGGAGGAAAGATTTCAGGAACTTCTCAGAAACCTATATTTACATCAAAAAAAAAAAAGAGTGAATTTGGTTTGAACGAAAATACTCACAGCAAGCGTGGAACTGTTATCGGAGACAAGAACCAAAGAAGCGTTCTGAATCCTTCCGGCAACTCCGTCAGACGAGGACGCCGACGCCATATCTATCGCTCCTTCGCTCCAATTTTCTCTTCCGAGGTTTGTTTTGGAGGGAGAAATCAGAAGACGGAAAGAGTGAGAGAGCCTGCGATATACGGAGGTTTGCTGAATAAAATGCGTGCCGTCTTATGCTACTATAAGCGACACGTAGTTAATTAATCCTATTAGAAAACGTGAAGAAGACAAGTCGTACCGGCCGAACGAAGTCGTACTGGCCAAACGATGTCGTATCGCTGCAACAAGCTATAAAAAGGCCGCAGCCAATCCATAGCCCGTCTAGGGGGTTTGCTTGATAAACTGTGTGCCGTCTTATGCTACTATAAACGACATGTGGACAAGAAGAGATGGCATGTAGTTTAAGGATATAGATCTTTGAATAAACGACGTCGTCTTCTTTCCAATCCTCTTTCTCCGGGACTCTGGAGTCGCCGAAGCTGAAACTTCTTCATCCATCATCATATCATATGAATTTTTTCTAGTGATCTTCTTTTTGATTGAGAACATGAGTGATCAAGAAGGAGACTGGGATTTTTACCTCAGAATCCTAAGCAACAGCGCGCGGGATTCTACGGATCCTGCTTCTGATCCATCTATACTACAATCAGTACGCATCTTTTGTCCATTTATTGAGAATTGGCTTGAGACTGGTATTAAGTGATACATTGCTTTCGTTTTGTTTGAATGTATATGGATTAGGTGAAGAAGCTGCATGGGTTCTGTAAAATGGAGAAATCAGATGATCTTGTGGCTAGAATTTATCCACAATTCAATAAAGTCTTCCATCGTTCGGTTGCTTCACTATCTCAGTCCGAGTCAGGGGCGTCCAAAGGCCTTCTCTTGCTAGTACATTATTCTCCCTGAAGAATTTCAGATGAAAGTTTGTTTTTTTACGTTTTGGGTTCTAGTGTGTATTAAGGATTCTGTGTTTGTGTGTTTAGGCCATTCTTCAGTTTTTTCTTGATTTTGGGGATATGGTTCTGCACGATTCTGACCCAAGTTTGAGGACATTCTTCCGCTCATGTCTTAGCCGGTATGGACTACCTTTTATGTCTTGACTGGGTCTTGTTGTGGCTCTGTGCTCTGAGATGTGTGCTACTATGCGTTTATGTAGATAAATTTTGCTGATATGATCATGATTTTCTTTGTAGTGAGTTCTCAGATGCCGCTGTGGCAGAGGCAACTTGTGAATTCCTTGTTGTGAACCAAAGAAAGCTCTTAGCATCTTTCCCAAACTTACTCCCTCAGGTATTAACTGGAATGACTAGCCATATAAATCCTTAAACTTTCTTTTAGCTTTCAGTCTCAAGAAGATTACTCTCTTAATTAGTAAAGTGCCTCTATTTATTGTGTTATTACTGTGTGCATCAACATATGTAATAGAACTGTATCTTTCTGTCCTTATAGCTTTATGCAATCTAGCTGTTCCTTCTGCTTTCATCTTTCTTAATTTGTGTCCATTTACATTTCCACCGCTTGAACAATTAAGCCATAACAGATATATTATATCTCTATCTAATTCAAGAAATTGTATTTGCAGTTTTTCCCGTTGTTGCTTAAGCTCATTGCCTGGAATTGGGAGAAGTAAGCTGAAAATATGCACAAGTGATTTGAACAATTATCTCAAGGAAATAAATTTTCTTTGTTCTAATTTCAGGTTGGAGAAGTCCTTCCTGAAGATATTTCCAGGACTGATATCACCTGGGTCATTTCTTCCTCTGTTTCCATCCATTGTAGACTTGCCAAGTGAGTCCGCTTGTCTAAAAAATGCTACTCGACTTCATATATTTGTTTGTACTCTAATTTGGAGACCACTTGGATGACTCCAACTGTACTAAGATGTATTTGTAAGCTGACTGGTTTCCATTGTTTTGAGCTTGTTTGGTATTTCTCCATTGATGCTTGGACTTTATTCTCTCAGCCTGATTGAGTTTACGAGTGTACTGTGTACTAATTATGTATCTTCTTGTTAATATTTTTGCTAGTATTGGTCGTGGCATTAGAAAAGGTGGAAAGGAGCTCGGGGTCGGGGTCAAGGGTTGGAGGTAGCATTGCTTCAATTCAGAAGAGTGCAGCTCCGGAGGTCTTATATCTCATAAAAACATAAACCATATGACAGTTCTTAGATAGTCAATGAATGACAAGGATACCTGTGAATGCAGATGCTTCTTGCCCTTATGGATGAAGCATATACTGGTTCAACCATCGGGGATGGAGGGGATGACTCTGAATCTGAAGATAACAATACAATAGATGTAGCTGATCCTCTGTTTCTGGAGCTTCTGAAGGACGAAAATGATGGTCTAGCGGTATGCATCCTTCCTCTGGCTTTGCTTTATTCCAAAAACTCAACAGAAACAGTTTTATATAATAATTGTCTATTAGTAAAAATTTAGGGCCTATGTGAAAGTTGGTAGTTTTTTAAACTGTCTGATATATTAGACAAACTGAAAGTATTTTGTCAAATTTGTGCTGCAGGAAAGACACCGCGCTTCTCCTACATTGAATGCAGCGCTGCAGGCTGCTGCAAGTGGTCCTCGGTCAGAGAGGATGAAGCAGACTCTTAAGATTGCTCCCCGACTTCTTGATGTCTACTTTAGTGTTACATTGCGAGATGCAAATGACTGTAAGATAATTTACAGCCTTCCTAGTTTGTTTTAGTTGCTAAAGGAATATAAGTCAATTTCCAACTTAGTTAGGCCGTTGACAACTTTATCTTTTGCAGCTCTGATCTGTGCTTTAATCCCTCTACTCATGACAAGAAACTCTACAATGTTTCCGGATAAGATTTTTTCTCATGAGGTACACGCATCTTCTGTATTGTTTTTCTGAAGACTTTCCTTAGAAAATCATTAGAACAGGCTAATTGACAATGTTTATTGATTTCTCTCCTCTAGATATGAGTGTAGCGTCCATTAATATTTCTTCAGAAATGCCAATGCTATTTTGACGTTTTAGTGTATAGACCTGTATCACTGCCATATTGGACGTTATCTTACAGAGATATTGTTTGCGTACACAGATCCGTAGGAGGCTACTGGAATTTGTACTAGCTGCATTTCAGAGGTCTCCAAATTTCATTGCCCTGTTGAAAGTAATGTCTGCCTATTTTATTTTATTTTTTTGTGCGAGTAATAGCTTTAGAATTTAGATAAGAAGATTTCACAGTGCATTATTAGATACATAGTCTTATGATTACCGCTTATTTTCTCGAGTAATTTGCAAGATATGCATTCTCAACTTCTTAAATAATACAGAAGCCTATTATTGACCGACTTGGGGAAGCTTACGATGATGTTGCAAAGGTCAGTTTCTAATATTTAGACGGATGCTTTGTAAGATAATCTCCTCTAAGCATTTTCTTCCGTAGAGAGAGTTAGCCTTACAGCTATGTTGGGCAATTGGAGAGTATGGTGGTGGGGGAGAATCTCACAAGGAAGCTGCTCGAGAGCTTTTTGAAAGTTTAGAGTTGCTTGTATATGAGAATCTCTCATCAAGGTATTACAAACTTTTGTTTGTGTATCATCAATCTGCTTTCTTGGACAGAAAACATAAATGGTAATTACAATGTTTTCCCTATTTGTTTCCAACGACCAAAAAAGCCGCCTAGGTTTGAGGCAAGAATCTGGGAATGGTTCAAGAAGAACAACACAGTCAAGACTTCTGTGTTTTGTAGTGACAGCTATCGCAAAGCTCGCAACATATCACCGAGAATTATTACCAAGAGCCCGCGTCGCCTTGGGAAAGGTACACAGGAAATAATTGAATCTATTAATGCACTTACCAATGATTAGTTGATTACTAAACATCTGGAATCTGAGTTCCACAATTATGTACATGTGTAGGTAGTAAAGTCTCGGATATCTGATGCAAGGGTTTGGAGACGAGCACATGATTACTTAGGACTAATGAACGAACCAGGAATCTGTTGGTCTGTGTTAGGACCTTCACGGGTTTCAGAAAAACGGTTTCCAGGCACAGTTAACTGGAGCGAGGGTGGACAAAAAATGGTTGCACACATTCCATTTCACATTCTTAGTGAACAAGGAGGTTAAGAGACTCTTCTCATCACTCTGTTAAAAGTTAAATTCAACAAGATGATAATGTGGTTGGATTTAGAAAAGATCTAACGTTGTGTCGTTGTTTTTTGCAGGTCCTCCATTCCATGACTTTGCTTTCTCCGATATCATCCCCAAAAACTAATCAAACAAACAAGTCTCTTAAATTGTGTTTTATTGTGAATAGTGAAACTCAAAGGTGTTTGTGTTTGTATACATCGGCATCTCTTTTTTTTCTAGCAGATGTAGTTTTGTAACCTTCTTGACTATGGTTCGTTCAAACTTGGCAAAATTCTTAATCAGACCCGGTTGGATCCGGTTTAAATTTGGAAGAAATTTACAAAAGAAAATTTAGTCCGACCCAATTATGACGAATTTTCTCTCGCCGTATTCTTTTTTTGATCCACTTTTCTAACAAGCTCCGAATGAGAAAATGCCAAAAGAAAAACTGTGGGTGGGTCCGGAACTTAGCCGTAGACTCGAAAAACGACACCGTAGGGTTCAGGGCGGAGGTCGGCGGAGATGATTCTCTCATCCACCACACTACTCTCACTCACACATACGTCACTCGACCTCTGTCGCCACCTGTGTGTAAAAATCTCTTGATACGCGAGTTTTTTTAACTCTCTCTCTTTTCTCTGTATTAATTCTCTCTTGGTTTTTAAAACAACAATCCATAATTATTGATCCTCAGCGTCATTTATGACCTTCTATTTTAATCTTTCTTTCTCCCAACAAAATCAGCAGCTGACATTGATCTTTTATTATTGTTTCAATGAATTTTCTTGAATAAACGTGTGTGTTTTCTCAAAAACAAAAATGAAACTCCTGAGATATTTCTTTCGTCTACTTAATAACATATCGTGTAGGTTTTTAACCAAAAAAAAATCAAAACACATGACGGGTCGGACCATAAATTAAGTTGTTAATTTTTTTGCATCAAAAGTTTTTGACCTTTTTAATAGGAAAAAATAATAATAATAGGTAGAGTTATTTGTGAGACCGTAGACTAGGGGGTGAAAATACAGAAGGAGAGAGGGGAAAAAAATGAAAGATGCATGCAAAATAAAAGAAAAGGATGGGAATATGATTTGATGTAAAGCCTGTGACAACTCTCCCTTTTAAATATTTTTCAACGCGACGTTACCTTATTGCAGACATGACGCGTCTATATCCTATCCGTCCATTTTTTTTCTTCAGATGCTGATGGATGGATGTGATTTCTTCTTATGATTTGATGCATCCATGCACCTCTTTCTTTCTTCATATTTGTTTTTTTCTCTCTAATAAGTTTTGGATTAAATGTACTAATGCGTTTAGAATTATCGTTAAAAGTATCTTGTAAACAGACAAAATCCAAGTAGTATCCAATAAGCTAAAGGTCTAAAGTGTTTCATAAAGTTAAATTTATCGTCTTTTTCTTTAGGCTGACGTAGAATCCCCTGAATTTCACAGTCACGCACGCATTGCATGCTCAAAAGACAAATGTCGTCCAATAATATCATATAGATCCTAAACAAGTTTTAGCAAAATTATTACAATCCTATACACACACATATATATTCGTTTTGTGTGATGTATTGTACACATCAACATCAACTCTATCTGTCACTAGCTACTGTCAAATATCACATCAGTTGCTTGTAGAACAGGAGAAACACAGATCATTAAAATAAAGGACCTTTTTTATTTTCCTCTTCTTTTCTCTTCCTTTATCTTTCAACATTTGGGAACTCTAGGGTTTTGTTATTTTTAGAGCTTTCTTCTTGTGCCGACAATGGATGTTGATGTGTTTAACGGTTGGGGGAGGCCAAGATTTGAAGATGAATCCCTTATGCCACCTGGGTTTAGGTTTCATCCAACTGATGAAGAGCTGATCACTTACTATCTCCTCAAGAAGGTTCTTGACTCTAATTTCTCTTGTGCCGCCATTTCTCAAGTTGATCTCAACAAGTCTGAGCCTTGGGAGCTTCCTGGTAAGCCCACTTAACTCAAGTCAACCCACCTTCTGTTTCACAGGATGCACTCAAAAACTTTTACAAAACTTGATAATAAGTCCCATCTCTAGATTTTTGCTTAAATCGTCATAAACCCTAGTTTCATCAAGGCCAACTTATTAGACTTTCCTCTGTTCTTATTGCCATATCCAAATTCTAGGACTTTATTTCTGTGATAATGTGCTAGATGAGTAGATGTTAATGTAGCATGATATAGGCTTAGTGGAGACACTGTTAGAACTCTTTAATTAAACTTTCATTAGTTTTGAAACTAAACCAGTCCTTGTTCGGTTCTGAAACAGAGTCTCTACGTAGTTATAAATCTTGCTAACGACTTTGTTATAAATTATTAATATTTGATCAAGTTTTAAAGAAATCAAACTCTTGTTCAACTTTATATCAACCCTTCACATGAGTGACCAGTCCTTGTTCGGTTCTAAAACAGAGTCCTCCTTACTCTGTTTGTAACTTTCACTTATACCATTTGAGCAGAGAAAGCGAAAATGGGGGAGAAGGAGTGGTACTTCTTCACACTAAGAGACCGTAAATACCCAACGGGACTGAGAACGAACAGAGCAACAGAAGCTGGTTACTGGAAAGCCACTGGTAAAGACAGAGAGATCAAAAGCTCAAAGACAAAATCACTTCTCGGGATGAAGAAAACTCTTGTCTTTTACAAAGGCAGAGCTCCTAAAGGAGAGAAGAGTTGTTGGGTCATGCATGAGTATCGCCTTGACGGCAAATTCTCTTACCATTACATTTCCTCCTCCGCTAAGGTAAAGTATTAAATCTCTATATATCAATCCACTTTTCTCATACATATTATAATCAAAATATGTTTTCTTTTACACTAGGATGAATGGGTTCTCTGTAAAGTTTGTCTGAAAAGCGGCGTAGTTAGTAGAGAGACGAACTTGATCTCTTCTTCTTCTTCTTCTGCCGTCACCGGAGAGTTCTCCTCTGCCGGTTCTGCAATTGCTCCGATCATCAATACCTTTGCGACGGAGCACGTGTCCTGTTTCTCCAATAACTCTGCTGCTCATACCGATGCGAGCTTTCATACATTCCTTCCCGCTCCACCGCCGTCACTGCCCCCACGTCAGCCACGTCACGTCGGTGATGGCGTGGCGTTTGGTCAGTTTCTGGATTTGGGATCATCGGGACAGATTGATTTCGATGCAGCAGCAGCAGCGTTCTTTCCGAATCTACCTTCTCTGCCTCCCACGGTTCTTCCTCCTCCTCCGTCATTTGCAATGTACGGTGGAGGCTCCCCCGCCGTGAGTGTGTGGCCGTTTACTCTCTGATCGCCATGCGGTCATTAAACTATCTTTACTATCTTTTAATCTAAGAGAAAAACTACCTTGGGTTGCTTAATATTAGTGGCTTTGTATTAGTCTCGAATCATTTCCTCGTAGCATTTTGCTGTTGTACGTGTTTGTAGTAACGTCTTTGTGCATGTTTTTAAACATGAACCTGCTAAGTACTTATTTGTAGAGGTTTGTCCTTCGGTGATAAGATTTTAAATTTTTAAGTGATGCAGAAGCAACATGAAACATTACAATTGTAATATGACAATTTCGAATCGCATGGATAACAAATAGTCAAAACACTAGTCATATTGCTCACTCTAATGGGCCTTATCATTTAAATGGGCCAGGCCTTATCATTTAAATGGGCCAGGCCTTATTTAAAGAGTTTTCCAATTGCCACGCGTTTGATGCAGTGTTTAGAGTGGTCATCAAGAGGTCTTTTTTGTCTCTCATTCAGCTTGCTCGCAACGAAACATATTTTGTTGGAAAAAAAAAACAAAGGAAATCGCCATGGAAGACGTTAACCAGTTGTTCGATGCTGCTTTCGAGTTCGCACACTATCCCGGTAAGCTAAGCTTCGCATTCATACCAATTTTTCGTACCTAATTTTGCGATTGTTTCAATTCCGTCGTGATTGAAATCCGATTACCGTTTTCGATCTCAGGCGCTCAAAACGAAACTTCCGTTAAGGAATTCCTCGATCGCTTCCCTCTTCCTGTTATCTTCAAGTGATTCTCTTCCTCCAACTTTGTATTTCATTTCGTTTCCTCTTTGAATCTGTTGTTGTTGTGGTTTTTCCAGGGTTTAAGTAGTTTATGAGTTCTGGGATTATTTTTTTATAAAGTTTCTAACTGAAAATCTCGAAAATCGCCTGCAGTGCTTTGCAAACCGATCCGGATATACCAGGATTTGAAAACACGTTGGTGACTTGCTTGGAGAGGTTGTTTAAGACTAAGTATGGCGCTTCACTTATTCCTCAGTATATGGTAAGACTCTATTTATAGAATTGGTTTCGTGTTATATGTGTATTTAATTGTCAGGATGAAATATGTTTGAGCCAATTGCTATATTTGGAGTCTAATTTATACTTTTCTGGTGTTTGTTTTTATAGCCTGTTCTGCAAGTTGGTCTCAAGGCAGATTCTGCAGTTGTGAAATCTCTGGCTTGCAAAACTGTAAGTGTCTATAAAAGTAGTGGTTTATGCTGTCATAGTGTTTGCCTGGTTTGAAGTGTTTGCTAATAATGTTGGAGTCTTGTATCGGTTTTTCTGAAGGTTCTGTGTCTCTTGGAGGATTGCGATACAAACGACGTTTCTTCTGTTCAGCTAGTTGTTAACAATGGCATATACCCTCTTCTACTTGACTATATCATTAACAGGTGAGAAGCCATGTTTAATAGTTATAGATTATATTCTTACAGTTGTGTTCATTCGTGTGGGATTACTCTAGTTTAACAATCTATGGACTAACCGGAAACAACTAGTGGAAGATTGTTTGGAGCAAGCCTTTGGATTAGTCTTGCGGGATTCAAATATGGCTTTAATAACTCGAAATAGTTGCTTTGCCTCAAAATTCACCATTGACTTGTTCTTTTTATTTTGCTTCTGTAGCGATGATGAAGTTGCAAATGCTGCAAGTGAGACAATTAAGAGCCTAGCTCGCTTTCCAGATGCAATGGTCTGTGTTTAAAGTCTAACCGGTTATTTTGGCTCAGTGGCTAGTTCTTTTACACCGTCCATTTTGATGCATAAAACTCAAACCTCTTTTTTCTCAGTCCGTAATTTTCCCTTCTGAAACCAACGATCCTACACATCTTCGTAACCTTGCTGCAAGGTGTTCATCACTGGTAATGCATCGCATGATAAAACTTTTGTACCATGATGTTCCATTTCTTGTTTTCGCTTTATAATTTTCCAACTGTTTTTCAGGCACGAGTCCGGGTTTTGTCGTTGATAGTGAAGCTTTTTTCGATTTCTCGACTTGTAGCTTCAGAAGTTAAGAAATCGGGGCTTCTTGATTTACTGGAGGCAGAAATGAAGGGTACAAAAGACACTCTTGTGATCTTAAATGTTCTGGAACTCTACTATGAGGTTGGCCTCTGATGTCTGATATTATTATTCAATCTGTTTCCTTTGTTGCCCTCTTTTGAAAGGAAAAGATAGAATTATATTGAATAATTGTGTATGAACGCTGAAGTTAATGGAAGTGGAGCACAGTTCAGAGTTCGTGCCACAAACATCACTTATTCAGCTGTTGTGTTCTATCATCAGGTACAAACTGTTGAACCTTACCCTTAACTATTAAGCTTGCATCAGCTCATCCTTCAGTTTTTTTTCTCTGGGTCTTATGTTTTGTATAGTGGTACATCGACGGGACCCTATGAAAAGTTAAGAGCAATGATGATAAGTGGCAGACTACTCTCAAAGGAAAATATCTACAAAGTCGTGGAAGAAGCTAGTAAGATTTTCATTGTTTTTAGCCTTTATTGGTTAGGAAATGAGATTGTTTTGTTTTCTTTCTATGTGCTTTCACAACAGGGAGTTTTTAGGGACTATGTTATGTTAGGACCAGTTGTTCCCTGTCTCAAAGCCTCTGTTTGTTGTGCCCATAAAACGAGTGACGAAGTTGAAAAGTTAACTACGAATTGCTTTGTTTCTGAATGTAATCTAAGGAAGAGAAAATAGCTTTAATAATAATAGACTTAAATTTGTAGGCTGTACTGTAGCTGGCAATAAACAACTTTCAACTTGTCCTGAATACAGGTGTGAAGGCGTTAATTTCAGCTATTGATGGGAGTCTGGAGTCAGTTGAGATGAATGATACTGATGCACAGGAAGCTGCCATTGATGCACTTGGTCAGATGGGATCAAGTAAGTGGGTCACTTTTCTTTGAAACTTTGTTTGTTGCAGTCGTCTTCTAAAAGAGATAGCTAGAGAGGCCATACATTTAGAATTATGAATTATAAGAGCATCCGACAAGATATTCGTTTCCCATGCAATGATCTTGTAACTTATATGGATATTTTTACAATAATCTTAGCAACGAAGGGAGCGGATCTTGTCCTTTCAACTTCACCTCCAGCTGCAAGACATGTTGTAGCTTCTGCCTTTGATCGTAATGCACATGGAAAACAGTTGGTTAGTGTGTTTTTGCTTCTCATCAATTGAAATTCTGCCGATTATATGCTCTTACTACATTTTTGAAGATCCAATTTTTCCAGTTTTAGGATTTCTAATTCTAACTATTGAGGGTTGAAATTTTGCTTCATTAGTAGAGACATTCATGAAATTATATGATTGTTTCGTAAATGGCATGTGCAGGCTGCACTGCATGCACTGGCAAACATCGCAGGTGAAACACGACCTAAGAGCAACAGAATAGTTGATGGAAAAGCTGAAGAAAGCCTTAGATGTTTGATATACGACGCTGCAGCACAGAGCACAAAACTAACCCCATCCGTAAGTTCGTTTCCTCTTTTACTTATTCTTCTCTCAGAAGTGTGCAGATTACATATTTTTGTTTGATCCGTAGCATGAGCTAATTTAAGCATGTCGCACAAATTGCAGGGTTTATTCCTCTCAGTTCTTCAACAAAGCTCAGAGATTCGTCTTGCGGTAAACCTTTAACTCAGCATCTGATCTATCATATCTTCTCCCCCTTTGTTTCTCTAGTTGGAAATTTCAAAATGACACACTACATTTCATTCAAAATTAAGAAATCTCTTTTGTCCTTCTACACAAAACTCGGATACATGTCACTCATTTGATCTCACATAAGACCTTCACGCATTGCCTAGAGGTAACTATGTTTTTTGCTTATAGTATATTGTTTACAATGTTGTTTGCAGGGTTATCGAACGTTAACAGCATTAGTGGCTCGGCCATGGTGCCTGGTGGAAATCTTGGCCAAAGAAGAGATAATAAACATAGTTACGGATGCAACCACTGAAACTGCAAAAATAGGTAAACCAAGTAACATTCCTCGCATCACCCACACTCCAGCCATTGTATTGGCTTCTTCCTCCCTCAACCTCTTTGATCTACGAGTCTAAATCTCATTTTTTTTTTACTCAGCAATGGAAGCAAGGTATAACTGCTGCAAAGCAATTCACGAAGCGTTCTTGTGTAGTAACTTTGTTGATGACCCTCGTCGTCTAAAAACCGGTGACAAGGTTCCATACTTTTCCTCTGCGCTCTTTAAGATGGAAGTTTCGAAAAGGCTTTTCTTTGATGTTGTACTTTTACTTGCTGATGACATGTTTGACATTTGTTGCAGTTGCAAGAAGCTGTTCGAAGTGGACCATATATGTCGAAGAAGCACAGAGGCGCACGACCAGAAGTAATGACAGGCGAAGGATTTTAAAGACAACTAAAGAAAAAAAGTTAAAACTTCTTTGTTAACCAAAGTTTTTTATATCTTCTCTGGCTGTTCGATAAGTAAACTTTAGTTCTTTCTATAAACAACGAAGGCTAGGAGTAAACGTTTTGGCGGTTGAAATTTGTGTTCTTTAATTTTTAGTGTTGAACTTAATCAAAGAAAAAAAGGAATAACGAGTTTGGTCCGTTTCTCATCGTTTGCCATTAGCCCACGCGGGAGATCCAAAACACTGGGCTAAACTGGAGTTAAGACGATAAACCAAGGGTAATATAGTAATTGCGTTTCCAGACATCATCTCTTCCTTTATGGATAACACTGGTTCGAAATGGAGCCATTACTCTTTACTAACAGAGGGAGAAAGAGCAGAGAAGAGAGAAGAGGAAGCTTGTAGAAATCGATGGCGACGATAGTGCAGTGTCTTTCTTCCTGTGCGACCCTCGAATCCCAATTCAAAGTCCTTTCGCTTAAGGGAATCTCTTGTTCGTCACCATCTTCTTCCTTCTCCAATCGTCGTGGTGCTTCGGCTACCTTATCCTCTTCCCTTAGCTTCTCTCAGAGCGTTTCTCAATGCGTCGCCTTCTCAACCGGTAAACCCTACTTCAGAATCGTGAATTTCATCCTGGTCATGGAGAATTATTGAAATGTTATCGGCATTTTGAATCCATTCGTTTTCTTATGCTTTCGCTAGTGTCAAAATTTTAGGGGTTTTGGAACTGAAATATACATGTTTGGACAGGGAATTTGTGGGTACAGAAGCCAATGAGGCAATTGATTGTGTGTGAGGCTGCTGCTCCTACCAAGAAAGCTGATTCAGCTGCAAAGAGAGCTCGCCAAGCTGAGAAGAGGCGTGTTTACAACAAATCTAAGAAATCTGAAGCCCGTACCCGGATGAAGAAGGTAATGTTGTAAACTTCATACTTTCTGTGAAAATATGTTGGAGTGCTTTTGAAAATTTGAGCTTCTGTTTGAAGATAGGATACAAGATTGTTGATAAGCTTGTAATGCTGTTCCTCTGAAGTCTTAGTGATAAGTTAGGTGGAAATATATCAGGGAATGTTTCTCCTTGTGAATTCTTGTAGCAACCTATGAACAACACTGAACATTGGAATCCAAGTAGGTGGATTAGTTATCATTGTTTGCAACCGATTTATCGAAAAATGGAACTCAAGTGGAAGCTGTTGAGACGGTTTCATGTTGTTATTAGAACTTGGGAGAACTTTAAAAGTCTTGATAGTTTAGAACATCTCATTATCCTCGACAACTAAGACTTATAAATGTTGTAAGTAACTTTTTTACATACATGCAAGATGAGAGTAAAATTCATTTGAGTAAACAGGTCTTGGAAGCACTTGAGGGGCTCAAGAAGAAAACTGATGCGCAAGCTGATGAGATTGTGACGGTGGAGAAACTGATAGGAGAGGCTTATTCTGCAATTGACAAAGCAGTGAAGGTTAAAGCACTACACAAGAACACTGGTGCCCGTAGGAAGTCTCGATTGGCTAGGAGGAAAAAAGCCGTTGAAATTCACCATGGTTGGTACGTCCCAGACGCAGCTGCTGCAGCACCATCAGAAGCTGTGCCCATGGCTGCATAAGAACATGGGGATAACGGAAATTTGTTTTTGTTACTAGATCTTTCAAAATCAAAATCTGTTTCTTTATAATGTACATTTAGTCGCTTTCAGACTCTTCGCTTGTTAAGTTCGATCTAAGCATTTTGTCTTCTACTCTTGGCTTGGTCTTGTTCTGGTTCAGTAACATCTCAGTTCTTGGCTCTGGTACCATTCCTTTTGACATCATCTCTTGAAAGTAACTCAATGCTTCTCCAATTTTCCCCTTTGTGTGCAGACCATGAATCCTAATAGTATATGTTCTCTGATCTGGTCCTAATCCACTTCTCTCCATCTCACTCCATATCTCTCTCACTTTCTCTTCCTTGTCCCATTGCACATATAACCTAAACATCAAATTGTACAAATCGCTTGTCATTTCACACTTGTTCTTTGCCATCCTTTCCAAAACTATGTCAACATCCTTCGATCTCTGCGAATACTTGAGCAAGTAACTGAATGTCACATCGTTAGGCGAACAACTACCACCTTTAAGTTCCATCTCTTCCACTAGCTCCCAAACTTTCTCAGTTCTCCTTATCTTGCAGAGATGCTTCAAAAGTGAGTTATACGTCACAACATTCGGGTCGGGACCTTTCTCACTAATCTCCCTGAATACTTCAAGAGCCTCAGGGATTCTCTTCTTGAAACACAAAGCATCAATAACGTTATTGCAGATTTTAACATCCGGGTTTCTTCTGGTGTCCCACATTGCTCTGTATAATTCCATAGCCTTTCCCAATTTCCCCTTCTTCGTCAATGCATTTATCATTGTCCCATAGCTAACAACATCTGGCCTGCATTTAGAAGCAATGATATCTTTCCAAAACCTCTTAGCTTCATGAACATTTCCTAATACACACCACCCGTTGAGAATCATATTCATCGCTTTTATATCGCAACCAAACTCTCTTCTACGAGAGCAAAACAAAGTTTCCGCAAATTCAACATGCTTATACCTACACAACCACATCAAAAGCCCATGAAACGCAACCAGATCATCATCTATCCCAAACTCTTTCCTCCTCTCAAAGACTCCTACAGCTTCATCAACTTTATGTGCAGCAGCGTAACGGTTTAACAAAACTTCGTACGTCTTCTCGTTAACAAATCCATCTCTCTTAGACATTTCGTCGAACACTTGGTGAAACTCTTCAAATCGCCGCATTTTCCCAAGAACATCGAGAATCTCGTTATACAACATCGAGCTAGATAGATGAACAGATTGTTTAACGACCAATTGAGAAAGTATATAAGCTGGTTTCCAATCAGATCGATTCCGATTAACCACTTCTAAAACAAGCTCTTCGGTTAAGTCTATCCCGCACTTATCGAGAATCCGCTTAATCTTTTCAGGTGAACTTCCACGGTGATGCTTTATGATGTTATGAACATCAAGAGCAGATTGCTTGTCTTTGTCGTCGTTGAATCTATTTGGAAATTTGTCGGGAGCTCCAAGAGAATGAAGAAAGTGTGTACCCAGAAAGTGGAACCTGGAGAGAGTGATATTGTTCTTATGATTCGGTGTCTCGGGAGGAAAAACACGGCGAAAATCGACCAATGATGAGATCCGGCGCCGCGATAGAGCACTTTGTAGCTGAAACAAGATTTCAATTTTGTTTTTCCCTCCCATCTTCACTAAACTCTCTAAAGATCTTCCGAAGCAAAACGTTACATATACAACAACAAAAATTGCAATGAAAAATACATATCTTTTTACCAAAAATGAATTAAACCGGATTTTTTTAGTAAGGTTGAATGATCATTATTTGTTTAAGAACAGCATTATTTGTTAGTGATTGCTATTAAAATACGAATGATAACAAATTTTAGTATATGAAATTTCATTCGTTTCGGACAAAAAAAATAATTTTTATTGAATAAAGAATTTATTTCGATTGAAGTGATATTGTTTGGTACCGAAAGTTTTGCTTACAAACAAACAGAGGTTTTGAATATAGAGACAGCATAAAAGTGAAGCTAGCTTAAGTCTATAATCATGTTTAAGAAAATTAAACAGTAGTATCTTCTTAATGAAACGTAAAGATAATATATTTAAATAAATGAATCTTTTTATTTTCTGATATCCAGCTGATTCTGTGGCCCAAGAAACCCAATCCATTATCCATGGCGTGAAGACATATGTAGCTGTCGTAAAAGAATAAACAAAGACCAATTAAAAAAGAGCCAATTAACAACCAAATTACATAAAATTTATTAAAACTAATCTATTAATCACACGTCTTGTTCTGCCGTCAGAATGTAATTACCGTCCGTCTTTTAGGAAACAAAGAACAAAACAAACGGCGGGCCCACCGCCGTTAGAATCTCTCTCGGTTAGCCGACGCGGCCACCATTCTCTCTCTCTCTTCATCCATTCTCCACGCGTCGCGTTGACCACGTGGCACTATACATCTTTAAAACTCTTTCTATTTTATTTAAATAGCGAGTGCGTTGTGGGCCATCTTTGTTTTTCTTTGGCGGAGGGGCGGCTAAATAGCCTTTTGTTTTTATTTTAGTTTTATTCCGCGAAAGAAAAAGCAGTCAAACTCCAAGTTGAATTTGGAGCTGAGTCTACGAAGTCACGCATAACGCTCTTTCTTTCACGCGATCGCCGTCGGCACGTGTTTGGCGGTGAGATTCACGCTCGTACATGGAAACGCGGTTCCCAAGCCGCGCGTCCTCAAGGTGTTGCCACGTATTTTACATTTTTGCGTCATCCAATACTGTTCTTTGGTTTCTTCTTCTCTCTTCTTTTCAGGCGCCGCTGCTTAACTTATTTCCTAGTTTTTGAAGTTACTCTTGTCTTTAACTCACACTGCCATATAGTATGACTTTATTTACCTGTATTTTCAAATTTTTACACACATAACAGTATCTTTAGTTGTTTATTGGTCTTACAAAAAATTGGGTATTTTTTAAACCAAAAGTTTTGAGATACGAAAACAAAATTGATATGATCTGAAAAATTAGTTACTCACATATTTGTTCAAGTTTTTTTCTCAATTATGCAAGCATTAAGGTTGATCCAACAGGTTATGAGAAAACAAACTGAGTTCATTACAAGTGTACTCACTAGAGCAAGCTTGTGTAGTTATATCCTAAATCATGAGGGTAAATGGCACATGACAATTCGTAGTTAGATTAACTATATATATTAAATTAAGATGTGGGATTACATTCTTAATTCCCTCGGTTATGAAAATCAAAATCTTATCACCAGCATTCAAGGGAATACGCTGTGTAGACAAAACAGCAAACAACATGCATCTCCATTAAATGCGTCAAATACTGTACGGATTTCTTTAGTTTTTTTGTTACAAATTGTATCAAAAGTTTGTTAGTACATTGTACATACAGATAACAAATGAATTTCACTTTTTAGATAAAATAGTTTACAC
>Ga0041059_1000002_pt1 | contig 97341 bp, 89 predicted proteins | sample AraColnosormetaG_FD_56232 | JGI IMG/M metagenome (GOLD analysis project Ga0041059, IMG submission 56232) | Arabidopsis roots microbial communities from North Carolina, USA - Col MF nosort | ecosystem: Host-associated > Plants > Roots > Unclassified | place: USA: North Carolina | collected...
AAGAAGAAGAAGAAGAAGAAGAAGAAGAAGAAGAAGAAGAAGAAGAAGAAGAAGAAGAAGAAGAAAATTCGTTTGAATTTCAAACCAGTTAACAAAACTGAACAATTTCTGAAAAGACTGGCAGATAAGTTGTGTTTCATACCGCAATGCTTAGAGTTTCTAGATGTGGACAGTTCTTTAGGAGAACTGGCACTGCTTGCCATGGACTCTCGCCCCTCCTAAATCGTAACAATTTGAGGTTGTTGAACACCGGCATCGACTCACAGCATAGAGAGAGCACCGGAAGCAATAGACATTTTTGCAACCACATGTTTCAAAACACTTGTCTTGTGCGTAAAAAAAAGGGACCAAATTCAGGTTTTCTTCTTTTATATCCCATGGATAGAAGAAGATATGACTAGAGAAAACAAAATAGCATACTGATCTCGAGAGTACTAGAGGTCAAGCAAAGTTTATGAACTTTTTCGTATGCCAAGTCGAAGAGCAATATCATCCTCATCATCTTCTAACCAACCATTATTTGGGGCTCTTGCTCGTTCGATTTGATCCTTAGTTACTACAAGGTTGATTCGAGCCTCAAAAAGATTTTGAAAATTAGCTAAGGGATAGTCTTCTGCAACAAAATCAGAGTAACCTAAGTACACAAGATTTGGTGTATCAAATGAGAAAGAGCCTGAACCAACACTGGAATCTATTTTTAGGGTCTTGAGGCTTGCACTTGACACGGTCGCATCCGAATCTAATACCTTTATATTAGCCATCTCTAATTCCTCAAGCGCAGGACAAGCAGGAAAGAGTATCTCAAACCTAGCAACACAAAATTCAACTGAATCAAGAACAAGAGTTTTCAGCATCGGTAAGAAAATGCTCTCAGTCCACCAACAAAGATCAATTCCACTTCCTATCTTCAGCTTAACTAGTTTGGAAACCAATTGGACCAAAAACGATGCATAGATCAAGGTCGGAAACACCACGGACTTTATTAACGGGATAATTTCCCTGCAAAGATAATATTCTATCCACAAAATGCATGAAGCTCTCTAGAATTCCCGCTTGCCCTCTTCCGGATGAAGAAAGACAGAGTCATCGAATTCAAGATTAGGAACAAAATCAATGAGATAGCGCCACCTCTTGGAGAGAAGAGAAGTCAAAGCAGTCTCCTTTGTGGTAAGGAAGGACAGTATATGACAAAGAAGCTCATCTGGTAGACTGCTAACACGATCCATCCTCTGAACTAATATTTTAAAACAAATGGTGCTATTTAATTATTAAATTTTGGATGTTTCAGCTTCTCAAAAGCATTTTTGCACGTCTGAGAGTTTCCTGTCTCTTGGCGTCTGTATCAAGGTATATACCGAGTTTTCTCATCATCTTCAAGCTCTGAGTTTTATTTTTCGGAGGAGTAAAAAGGGTTGTCTACTCTAGGGTTTGGCTAGAGGATGGATAGGATTAGCAATCTACCAAATGAGATCATTTGCCACATCGTATCGTTCCTTTCTGCAAAGGAAGCTGCTTTCGCATCAGTTCTGTCAAAGAGGTGGCAGAATCTCTTTACCATTGTACAAAAACTTGAGTTTGATGACTCAGTCAAGAATCAAGGGAGTTTGATGGATTTTGTCAATGGCGTATTGGCTCTTCCGGTCACTACCCGCATTAGTAAGTTCTCTCTAAGATTTGACAGTTTTTTAAAGCGGAAACTTGAGACTGGTCTTGTTATTGGTCCACATGTTGTCAACCGTTGTCTCTGTAATGTCCTGAAGCGTGGTGTCTTGGATCTTAAACTGGAAATATATGGTGAAGATGGATATTTACTGCCTTCTGAGGTCTTCACTTGCAAAACAATTGTTGACCTGAAACTCACTTCCTGCATATTCGCTGAGTCTTATGTTATTGATGTTATCCCTGAGAATGCATTCCTTCCGGGGCTTGAGTCTCTCTTTCTCAAATCAATTTGGTTCTCTGATCTACGCGGATGTGCTTTCCAAACGCTTCTTTCTGCTTGTCCTGTGCTTAAGACATTAACCATATATGATGTGCAGTGGGAAAAATGGAAATGGTCTCGCACTGTATCAAGTGCAACCCTTGAAAGGCTTATTATTCAACGTACAGAATTCACTTATTTTAACGGGTCTGATTTCAAAAGCATTACTTTTGATACTCCGAGTCTTACCTACTTAAAGTACATTGATTTTGTTCCGGAGGAGTATCCAGTTGTTAATCTTGATTCCATTGTCGAAGCCAAGCTCCATCTTATTCTCACTGGGAATCAAGATTACCCTGTAAGATACCTAGGCCGAGAAGATGATCCTATTACAAGCAATCCAACTAATTTGATCAAGGGGTTAAGAAATGTTGAGATCTTGCATTTATCTACTGCAACTGCGCAGGTAATTAAGTGTGTTTGGTTTCTTCTATTTCTCCAATGCCTAAATAAAAGAAAGATGAAAAGGAGAATCAAGCGTGCATCTCAAGTTACATAGGATGTTCCAGTTACGTATATGACGAATTGTTTTTGTGATGTTTTGTTTCCTATAAATTGCACTTATTTTATTTTTATTTGATTTCAGATGCTTTGTTTCTTCCCCCGTGAAACACTTCCAGAGTTTGTAAACCTACATCATTTAACTATTGGACCAACTTATTACGAGTGTTTTAACTGGCGACTTCTGCCAATTTTGCTAAAAAAGACTCCAAATCTAAAGACGCTCATGATCAAGGTATGGCCATACTTTTGCAAGTAAAAATATTGACAAACCGCAATTTCCAAAAGTCCTTGTATACTCCTAAATGTTTAATTTCTTATTCTCTCGATTGCGTCAGGGTCCATTGCATTTGTACTACAGAGACTTCAATGATGATGAAGAAGAAGAAGAACCTGAATATTATTGCGAGTGCTCGTCGGGATGTAATTGTCTATTGTCATGTCATATGGAAGTCCTGGAGATCTCCCATTACAGAGGAACTACCAAAGAACTGGAGAAACTGAAGCATTTCTTAGGGAAGTTGTCATGTCTTGAGCATGTGAAACTTGGTGTTTGGGCAAGTAGCGACAAGGAAAAGTTGAGTATCACCACTGATCTACTAATGCTTCCTAGAGCTTCGGTCAATTGTAAGATCCAGATCAACTTTTCTTAAAACTACTACCAAATAATTGCTTTTAAACACTCTGCTTTATTACTTTGTTTCATCTCTTGTTATCTGAGTCTGATCTTATCTTCTTTCTAAGACTTGTTTTGACTTTGATATATTCACCAGTGATGGGTTTTCTTATGAACGTACTCCAATGTAGAGTCTGAGAAGTTCAATGCAAGGAAAATGGTGACGAATTATAATAGCCTTCAGGATTTTCTTTTACAAAACCATAAAAACTGCCCAAGGAAAATGCATTTCAATTTTTTAACCAAAGAAACTACTCTGTTTTGGGTCAACTATGGAAACATGCCTTCGACACCTTTTAGTTTGCACAAGTAAATCAAAGGAAACATGGCATTAGAAAAATCATGAACACGTTTTCATACTCGTAGACTTCATTGTGTAGTCCATTTCCTACGCATGTAACCCCACACCAGGAAGTAAACATCACAATTCGATATCTCATTGTAGAGCTTCAATATCTTCTCAACATACTCAAACGCTCCAGGATTTTCAAAGTTTGTAGGACCCTCTTCTTCAGGAAATATCCCCATCTCCTTTAAACACTTAAAAGACCTCAAGAAGTGCCCTATCATGTTTATCTCTCTCATCGTTCCTCTAAACCCTTGAATCTCTACCTTCTTCACGGGACAAGAAGCAAGCGATCGACCTTTGTCTTCCCGAGAAATGCAGTCACAAGCATCCCCGCATTTATCTGTCACATTGTGTAAGAGACCCTGAAATCATAAAGAATACGATAAGATTACCGAGTATATTGAGTCTGACCAACATCTTTAACAAATGTTTTGTCAAGTAGTTCCATGGTTTGTAATTAACCTCAATGATTAGATATTCTAGATGCGGACAGTTTCTCAGAAGAGCTGGCACTGCTTGCCAACCGCGACCCTCTTCACTCTTAATACCTAAGGTTTTGAGGTTGTTGAACACCGGCATTGATTCACAGCATAGAGAAAGTACCTGAAAACAAGAATTAAAAACCAACTACATACTTTGCAACTAATCTTTCTCAAATAGACCAGAGAGAACGAAATAGAGAACTGACCTCAAGAGTATCAGCAGTTAAGTAAAGTATCTGAATATTTTGGATGCCGTTCATGAGCTTCACCACATTGCCAAATTGGAGAACAACATTACCCGCATCATCCTGTAACAAGTCATTATTTGGCTCTCTTACCCGCTTGATCTGATCATCTTTTACTATAAGGTTGATTCGAGCCTCAAGTAACTTTCCCATATTAACTAATGGATAATCCTCGGCAACTAAATCAGAGTAGTTTAAGTAAAGAAGACTTGGAGTATCAAAAGAAATGCTCTTTGGATTCACATAGTCTTCACAACCGGTGCCAAGGATACTTAGCTTCCTGAGGCTTGCACTTGACACGGTTTCGTGTGATTCCTTCCACTCCATACTAGCCATTCGTAATTCCTCAAGCACAGGGAAAGAAGAAAGAAACCTTTTCATCTTACCCCAAAGAATCAAGTCCGAGTCAATATAAAGACTTTTAAGCATTGGTAAGGAAGTGCCTCCCTTTCCACACCACCAATCCACACAACGATCATTTCTTATTTTCAGCTTGACCAATGTCTTACTGACGAACATCTCTTGAGGTAGCATATCCTCATCCTCTTGGGTATCCTCATAGGAAAAATCAATGAAAAGATCAAGATCGGAAACACCACGCTGCAGCACATTACATATCCAACGATTCACATGATCTGGATGAATACCAGTTATACACTTGAGAGAGAATCTATCAATGGGAGAATCATCCTGCAAAGCCAAAACTCTGTCCACGAAATCAACGAAGCTCTGTCGAATTTCAAGCCTTTCCGCTTTACCCTCTTCCGGGTGAAGAAATTCAGAGTCATCAATGTCGAGAATAGGGATAAGTTTCCAGAGATTGAGCCAGCTCTTTGAGAGAACCGAAGTCAAAGCAATGTGCTTGGCGGGAAGGAAGGACAAGATATGACCACGAACCCCGTCTGGTAGATTGCTGACACGATCCATCTTGCGTACACGAGATTAAGAGTACGTTATTACGGCTACAGGTAAAACATGAAAGTTGACAACTTTTCCCCAAAAGATGAGAGAGTAGAAACGGGAACAGAGAAAACCCTAATTCACAATTCACACGAAAATATGAATTCACACGAAAATATGAATTCACACAAAGAAAACTTTGAATCAAGAAACAGAATCAGTGGAAGCAGAGGAGATAGGTAAAACTTGAGCATTTACCTCGCTACGAATGGCTTAATCGAAGATCAAAATTTTGGAGAATGCGTCCAGTGATAAGAGTGAGAGTTGGGAGTGCTAGGTCACTGGTTTCTATCGTAGAGGAGAAGAAAAGTCACAGACTTTCAGTTCGACAATACATGCAAATGCATCAGAGTAGCCGAAACATCCAACTTTAAGAAGAAGAAGACAGCAGACAAACGAAATTGAGGGTTTTTAAAACCAAGTGTGGATGTTGTTGGTTCTACTTTAATCACCGGTTTAATTCGGTAAACAAACCGGAATTGTTTGACTTTGGGTTACGGAGGTGAGGCCCAACGCCCAGTTGCAAAATTGATTAGGATTATAAACAGAGAAGCATCGTGATGAGCTGATGATGCTATTGAATTTTGGATGTCTCAGCTTCTTAAACTGAAAGTTTGCTTTTTATCGGGAAGAAAAAAGAACTGAAAGCTTAAGTTGGTTTGGTTAATGCGAACCGGACAATTCAAATCAAATAACTTTATATGCAGTCGAACATAATTACTTGTACCCGCAAAAATGATATAAGATACCTTCAAAGGAGTATAAAATCAGCAGAGACAGAAGAGAACAGTTAGCTTCCGCACCTACCGTGTACAGATGCAACGTCGAGAGAGTAGGGAAGATATGAAGATCCAAATTTACAAGCTGCTTCGCTTCAGGATTTTGAACTGGAATTCCAACTAAATAAACACAAACCGAACCAAATTGGAAAGCATTAAGAAAACAATCACAGATCTATTCTCCTTCTCGTGGGGGAAAATATGTTGCCGTAGCTTGGCCGAGCTCGGTCATCTCCTGATTACTGGATGTCTCAGCACGCTCTGAGTCGGTTGCACGCAGAGCTCTAACTGCCGATGCTAGCATTGGGTTCTGCTCGACAATGATATCGAACAGAGCATCATAGTCCCGCTCCTTCTCGGTCATCTCCTGACCACTCGACGCCTTTTCTCGCTCTGAGTTAGTTGCCTCTCTAGCCCTCAACGCTGAGGCTATAATTGGGTTCTGGTCAACAATCATATCTAACATAGCCCGTAGCCTCTCCTTAAGATCCGCAAGCTTGGCTTCCTGGTCTCGTTGCCTCTCCTTAAGATCCGCAACTTCAAGTTGCATCTGAAGGTAGTCTTGAGACATCTCTTGTGGCGGAGGAGGAGGTACCGTGGAAGAAGCTCTACGCATGAAGAAGAACATATCGTAGATACGCTCTTTATTGCGGGGAGCCAACTGTAAAAGAAAAGAAAAGACAGTTAGTTTATTCAAAGCTGTCATGAATTTATGTGATTGAAAACGGTGATCAAATAGTGTACCTCATAGTACATCTCATCCATCTGGGTCTGGGACCAACCCCCAGATTGTGCCGAACTCTGCCAATGTCCAACTATCTCTGTCGAGACCACATCGTGGAGCCTATACGCGACAACTTTTAAAATTCTAGGCACTTCAAAGTTTGTAGAATCATTCTCTTCGGCATCTATCTCCATCTCATCCAAACACGGGAAATACTCCAAGAAATGCCTTATCATCTCTTTCTCTCGAATTGTTCCACGAAACCCTCTAACCTCTAACTTCTTCACTGGACAAGATATGAGCGAACGACCTTTGTCTTCCCGCGAAATGCAGTCACAAGCATCCCCGCATTTATCTGTCACAGAGTGTAAGAGACCCTGAAAGCATAAAGAAGACAATAAGACGATTGAGTCTAACCAACAACTTTAACAAATGTGTTGTCCGAGTAGTTTTATGGTCTGTAATTGACCTCAATGATTAGAAATTCTAGATGTGGACAGTTTCTCAGAAGAGCTGGCACTGCCTGCCAACCGCGACCCTCATCACTTTTAAGTCCTAAGGTTTTGAGGTTGTTGAACACAGGCATTGATTCACAGCACATAGTAAGAACCTGAAAACAAGAAAAAAAAAACCCGAATGAGGTACTTTGCAATTGATCTTTCAAAAATGGACCAGAGAGAACATAATAGAAAACTGACCTCAAGAGTATCTTCAGTTAAGTAAAGTGTCTGAATATTTTGTATGCCGTTAATGAGCTTCACCACATTGCAAAATTGGAGAACAACATCACCCTCATCATCCTCTAACAAATTGGTTCTCTTATCCGCTTGATCTGATCTTCATTTTTTATTATAAGATGGATTCGAGCCTCAAGTAACTTTCCCATTTTAACTAATGGATAATCCTCCGCAACTAAATCAGAATAGTTTAAGTAAAGCAGATTTGGAGTATCAATAGAAATGCTCTTTGGATGTTCAAACTCTTCAACACCGGTGCCGTGGATACTTAGCTTCGTGAGGCTTGCACTTGACATGGTTTCATCTAATTCTCTCCACTCCATATTAGCCATGTGTACTTCCTCAAGCACAGGGAAAGAAGAAAGAAATTTCTCCATCTCACCAAAGAAAATCAAGTCCGAGTCAATATTAAGACTTTTAAGATTTGGTAAGGAAGCGCCAATATCCCAATGCCACCAATTAACACAGTGTTCACTTCTTAATTTCAGCTTAACCAGTGTTCTACTGACGAACATCTCTTGAGGTAGCCTATAACCACCATCCTCTTCGGTATCCTCATCAGAAAAATCAGTGAAAAGATAAAGATCCGAAACACCACGCTGCAGCACATTACATATCCAACGATTCACATGATCTGGATGAATACCAGTTATACACTTGAGGGAGAATTTCTCAATGGGAGAATCACCCTGCAAAGCCAGTACTCCGTCCACGAATTCCACGAAGCTCTGTCGAATTTCATCCCTTTCCGCTTTGCCCTCTTCCGGATGAAGAAAATCAGAGTCATCAATGTCAAGATTAGTTTCAAATTTCCACAGATTGAGCCAGCTCTTGGAGAGAACCGAAGTCAAAGCAGCGTGCTTGGTGGGAAGGAAGGACAAGATATGACAACGAACCTCCTCTGGTAGATTGCTGACACGATCCATCTTCTGTACACGAGATTAAAAGTACATTACTTCATCTACAACTAGAGACAGCTTTAACAGTAAGGTAACATTAAGCAATCAGGAATCTAAAACATGAAATCAAACAGCTTTCCCCCAAAAGAGGAGAAGTGGGAACAGAGATAAACCCAGTTCACAGAATCAGTAGAAACAGAGAAGATGATTAAACTTCAGCATTTACCTCGTTACAAACGCTTAATCTAGTATCCAAATGTTGGGGATTTCAGTGAATGCGTCCAGTGGGAAGAGAGAGAGCGAGAATAGATTGCTTAATCGCTAGTTCATATGGCCGTAGACGCAAAGATATGAAGTCAACGCAAACATTTAGCGGAAGGTAGAGGGGAAAGTCCCAGACTTTCAGTTCGAGAAGACATGCTAATGCATCGGAGAAGCCGAAACCAAATTGAGGATTTTGCATTGAAAGCGGACACCACTAGTCCACTACACTACACCAGTGAGGTGACCCAGTCGAGTTTAGGCTCCGGTTTCGGTTTATTGGGTAAACGGGTAAACAAACCGGGGCAGTTTGAATTTGGGCTACGAAACGGCGAAAGTATGGTGGAACAAGTCAAGCCCAAGTAAAAGCCCAGTAGCAAACTGGTAAAACCTGGCCTGTGGCTGGTTGTTGCAAGTGGTGGTATTTAAAACAAAGTCTCCTTCCTCTTCTTCTTAAACGTTGGGTTTAAAATTGCAGAGAAGTCTATCTATATAAAGAGCCATAGAGGGAGAAGAAAGCAAACTTGTCGAAAGAAAAGCAGAAGATGTCCCAGATATATATCAAATATCTGAATGAAATGGTGTCGTTTTAATTTAGCTTCTAACAAGAATCAAAAAGAGCCTTTGACATCAAACTATGAGCTAAGTTTTTCCCAAGAAGACTTCAATCACTGTGCAGTCCACTTCTTATCCAAGGAACTACGCACCAGGAACTGAACATCGCAACTATAGAACTCGTTGTAGAGTCTGAGCATCCGCGCAATAAGTTCAAACATCCCAGGGACTTCAAGGTCTGTGCGAGTGCGACCCTTCTCTTCAGCATAAATCTCTACCTTCTCCAAACACCTAAAAGAGTACAAGAAATGCTTTATCATCTCTAACTCTCTAATTGTTCCTCGAAACCCTTTGATCTGTAACTTCTTCACCGGACAAGACACGAGCGAACGGCCTTTGTCTTCCCTAGACACGTAGTCACAAGCATCCCCACATTTATTGGTCACAAAATGTCTTAGACCCTGAAAGCAGATAAGTATAGAGTAAGGGAATTCAAAGAATGGTCTCTGTCATTGTTAATGTTTGACAAATGATCTGTGTTAATACCTCAAAGACCAGTGTTTCTAAATGTGGGCAGTTCCTTAAGAGAACCGGCATTCCCTCCCATCCTTCATTCTCGGCAGTCTTAACACTTAACAATTTGAGGTTGTTGAACACCGGCATCGATTTACAGCATAAAGAAAGCACCTGAAACAAGGCAAAGCCAAACTCAACATTACAACTGCAATATGTCCAGGATTGTTTCGATATATAAAAGCAGGAGCCTTAGAACAACAATGAAGTGTGCATTAGAACCTGTGAAAGGGCTTAAGAATTGTACACTCGGAATAACATAAATTTGAATCTCATACTTCCACAATTTAGATGGGTTTACTTGAGTGCAGTGAAAAAAATACTATCAAAACAAAATAAAAACAGACCTGGAGAGTATCTAAAGATATGTAAAGTTTCTGAACATTTCTTATGCCACTCATAAGCTTCCACCCATTTCGAAGACGCAGAAGAACGTCGTCCTCATCGTTATTTGGCGCTCTTCCTCGCTTGATTTGATCTTGATCTAATAAAAGGCTGATTCGAGCCTCAACTACGCTTGTCAAGTTAACTTTTGGATAATCCTCCGCAACCATATCATAATACTCAAAGTAAACCAGACTTGGGATATCAAAAGAGATGCTCTTTGGATTTGAAAAGTTTTCACAGCCAATGGTAAAGATACTTAGCTTCCTGAGGCTTGCACTTGTCACGGTTTCATCCCAATCCGGCCACTCATTAATAGACATGGATAATTCCTCAAGAACAGGGAAAGTAGGAAGAAACGTCTCAATCGTATCACAACGAATCCAAGCTGAGTCAATAATGAGAGTTTTGAGCATTGGTAAGACAGGACCTAGTCTAGCCCACGCTACCCACTAATTAACACCTAATGAACATCTTAGTTTCAGCTCGACTAGTGACTCACTGAAGAACAGTTTTCGAGGCAAAAAAGATTCTTCGTCAAAATCGATGTAAAGATCCATGTCCAAAACACCACGCTGCAGCACGTTACATATCCAACCATCAAGTCGACGTGGATGAACACCAGTTTTACACTTGAGGGAAAACTTCTTAATGGGAGAATCAGCCTGCAATGCCAATACATTATCCACAAAATCCATGAAGCTCAGCAGAATTTCTTCTCTTTCCCTCTTCCCCTCTTCATCAATGTCAAGATTAGGGACAAGTGCAAACTGATTTCGCCACCTCTTGGAGACAACAGATGCCAAAGCAGCCTCTTTTGTGGTAAGGAAGGATAATATATGACAGAGAACCTCATCTGGTAGACTGCTGAAGAGATCCATCTTCTCTGCACGGATACAAAGGAAGAAATTAAACTATCAACAATTCCCAAATAGGAAACCACCCAAAGCAAAAAGATTTTGAGACTGTGAACGAAAAAGAATGCCCAAATGAGAATACAACTAGTAGAAGAAGAAGATATGAGGTAACTTCAGCAGCTACCTTGATACAGAGACAAAGTCCAATACTTTCGACTCTTAAGCCTTAGGGAAAAGGAAACTAAGCAAAATTCGCAGCAGTAACACTTGAAATTAGGTCAACTCCTCAACAAAGGCGTACGATGACAGTGATAAAAGAGAGGCGAAGTGGTGAAACATTGGTTTCTATGACCCTACAAACAAACAAAGGTCTCATGACAAATCTATAAAAACAAACATACTTTCAAAATGGAGATAGAAAAATTCGAGACCTACCTTGGGAGGAACAAACGCTAAATCAAAGACCTAGACTTGGGTTTCAATGAATGTGTCTGTCTAGTGTTCCTTTATTTAAATATCATCGATCGAAATCAAACGTTTTCGTCATGACCACGTTTTAAACAATGCGTTTTTTCCTTTTTTTTTATATATTAAAATGCTCCTCCTGGTTTAGCTCCAGAAACCGCACCTGCATCTGCACCATCAGAAAGTGATTCTCCAGCTCCGGCTCCAGATAAGTCTGGCAAGAAGAAGATGGCAGCAGCTGATGAGGCTGAACCACCTTCTCGACGAAGAACCCAAGAAGATCCTTCTTCTGTTGTCCAACATATCAAGATGTAAGTAGATTTGAATTTGTTTTTTTTGGTGTTTGATCGGTAAAAAGTAGTGAGAAGAGAGAGCCCGTGTTGTGTGAATAGTCATGGAAATGCGTCGGAGAGGAAGCTGAAAACTTCTCAATTTCCTCCTGGTTAGGTTCCTCGATTGGTTTGGTTCTGGTTTTGATTTCTTCGCCTGAATTCGTTTGGTTTTAAACCGAAAATTCGCCCGGTTTTATAATCTCGGTTTACTTAACCAAAACGGAGCGTTTGTGAGAAAATAAAAAATGTTCACAACATGTTTACACCTCATCATCATGATGATTGATGTTCATAAACTTTTGTATGGGAATTATGAGCTTCAACGTAACCTTCAATATGGGGTATGGAATCAAAGTAATAAACTTCTATGGCTTCAGTTGGGTCCTGTTGTAGTTGAAATTGAATCTTGTTAAGATTTGTCACTTTGAATAAAACGTCAAAAGACAACAACTCAAAGCAAATAACTGATGAAAAATCCTATCAATAGAATCTAGCTGACAGAAAACCAAGAAGAAAAGAAACAGAGTAATGCTCAAACAGAGCTACGAGGAGGAATAAACTCGAACTGGGTCTTGCACTTAGACGATCTAGGAAGATTCAGCAGATTGGTTCTGAGTTGAACATGTTCCTCTTCATCTCTTTCATGAGAAAAAACTTTGACAAGCTCAAGACATGACAATTTCTCCAGGAAATGTTTCATGTGCTTCAACTCTATTTTAGTTCCGCTGTACTCGCTTATCTCTACGGTCTTCACAAGACATGACTCTAGGAAAGAATAATCTGACAAGCACTCACAAATAGGCTCATCATCGTCAGACTCCGATTCCTCCTCATCATCATCTTCAGAATAAATCTCCTCAGACTCATAACCATCGCCCAACTGATAATTGTAGTGCAAGGGACCCTGTAACAAGAAGGAGAATTAGAGATTGGAGACTTCATTAGGTGTTGTTGTATACCTGAAATGTTTTGGGGTCCATACCCCAATGACGAGAGACTCTAGATTTGGAGACTTCTTCAGCAGATATGGCAGAGTTCGCCAACAGAATTCACGTTCAGTTGCAATAGATAAACGATGCAAGTTTTCAAATACTGGGATTGCTTCATTGGAGAAATAAAACGCCTGAAGAACAAAAATAAAAATAAAAATCATAACCTCAAGAAACAATTTCATATCAAACGAGATTTTGATTCTTATACCACCCGGAAGCGGAAGTGAAGCAACGATAAGTGAAAAGGTTAAAAGTAGCAAAGAGTAAAAAAAAAGGAGCACACTTACAGCCACAGTATCAGTACTTGATAAGTTCAAGGTCTCAACGTTTCTTAACCCTTTGATCAGATTGGTTACGCTTGGAACAGTATCACCACGACGTGCATGTTTTCCGGTCCAGGCGTGATGTAGTGGCAACGTAAGAGAGATTGTAGCTTCAACAAGGGAGTCGAGATTAACCGTCGGATATGATTTCGGAGGAAGATCATAGTACTTTAAGCTGGTTAGACTCGGAGTATCAAAAGTAATGCCCTCCATATCATAATAAGTATTACCAAAGTGATATCTGTGGTTCATAGTAAGTTTCTCTAGGGTTGGACTAGACACTCTGCGAGACCATTGCCAATGCTCCCATTGCACATTAAGCATCCTTAACTCTACAAGCACAGGGCAAGAAGACAGAAGCTTTTGGAACGCACAACCAGATTGATCAGAGAATTGAACTGCATCAATAATGAGAGTCTTAAGCGCCGGAAGAAGAGCATTCTCAGGAACAAGATCAATTTGTAAAATAGACCCAAGTTCAAGCTCAACAAGCGTCTTGCAAGTGAAGACTTCAACAGGTAGTGAATATCTTCCGTCGAGGGTAACCCATATATCAAGTTTAAGCTTCAAGACACCACGCTTCAGCACATTACAGAGAAAACGGTTGAGATCAGCATCACGATTTGGTCCATCACGCCCGCGACGTTTTATAGAGACATTCTTTATGCGGGTACTGGCCGGAAGAGCCAGCAAACCATTCAAGAAATCCGTCAAACTTCCTTGATTCTCAAGTGTGTTATCAAACTCAAGATTTGGTACGATGGTATAGATATTTTGCCACCTCTTTGAGAGAACCGATGCGACAGCAGCGTCTTTTGCCGAAAGGAAAGATACGATGTTACTAATGATATCATTTGATAGACTGCTGATTCTATCCATCTCTTTACTCAACTAATTGGAAGAAAGTTCTCGATCTACAAACATAGAAACGTCATAATACGATTCTCTGGAAACGAAAATACTTTGAAAGTGGAGATATATACCGAAGATATGCGGAGAAGAAGCAATACTAACTACGTGAGACTATAAGAAACCATGGTTAGAAATTTTCAGAAATACCTTACTACGGGAGAGCCGAGAGGCGAGAAAGCAGAAGAGAAGTCACAAACTTTGACTTTGAGAGGACGACGTACAAACTACAAACGCAGCCGAACCTATTTCTATTTGGCAACGAGAATTTTAGGGTTTCGGAAAGTAAATCTGTTCGGTTTACTTTAAGGTAACTTGGGAGAAAAACCAAAACGAAAATTTAGGGTTTTGGAAAGTAAAGCGGTTTGGCTAACTTTAAAATTGGTTTGGTTGGACCAGTTTTAATAACCAAAAATAAACCACACCGAACCAAATCAAATCAACCCATAAACTTAAGTTCGACAACGGAAAGCAGTTGATGATGAACTCGATACCAAGGTAGAGGATGAATGTTTTGTGTGAGGAATATAGAGAAAAATCATTGGAAGAGTAATAAGAGAGAGCTTTGAGAAGAGAGCAAACTAGTTGAAGAGTTCAATTATGTGCACAATTAGTTTAAACATTTTAATGACTTCGATGTCTGAATATAATTCTCTTCAACATATATACTCTTATATCATTTCCATCTACATGTGTTCCTCAACAACATATATGAATCACTAACGTCTTCACTGGACAAGATATGAGTGAAACAACTCTGTCCAGTAACATATGTATAAATTATTACACAAGTGGCACATGGTTTGTAAGAGAGAGGGAGATTATGAGCCTAGCAGCTTCTTCCACCTGGCGTAACCAAGAGTGACCATGAAAAGCACAATGCAAAGTGCAGTAACACTCCACACAAAGTAACCAAAGACGCCATGTATGCTATACAATGGACATGGTATGTTCATTCCAAACAAGCTGGCCAACAATGTCTCTGCGGCTATTGCAAACGAGGCTATGGTCAGCGTCAGCTGCAGCTGGATCAGTTCGTTTCGTTGATTATCCAGTTGAATGTTCACGTAGTCTTCTGTGTCGTCAATGTACTCCCTCACTGTAAGAATCTTGTTCCGCATTCCATCCAGTTGCATGAAGTATGCCTCCAACAACATCTCCAAATCCTCCACGTCATCTTCCTCTGTATTGCTCGTCACCATACTCGCACTTCTGTTTGATGTGAGCCGGTGAAGATTTGATGTATTATGTGCTGGGAGGGCAATGCTGTTTGATGCTGTACCCGCCAGTATTGCCTCGGTTTGCTGGTTCTGGATCCATTTCCTTGTTAAGTATAAGTCAGCCATGTCTTCGTTGTCATCTAACAAATGCTCGAGTTCATCTCTCACCTGAATAACACAACAGTTTAATGTTTCCATCCACCACACAACATTATAGTATCCTGGGAAATGGTAACTTATTAAGCCTCTACCTTTTGTACACGAGCTAGCAAGCGGGTGAGATTACTTTTCAAACTTCGTACATATTCAAGATTCTCAGTGCTGACATTCTTAGTGAGTTCATCAAGGACAGGCCAAGCTTCTGTCTCAAGAGCAGCCACACTTTTATCAACAAATGAGCAGACGACCTCAAGTGCAATCTCCAGGACCTGAAACTCAAAAGGAAGCTCACTCTGCAAACCCTCTGCAGCTTCTGGATCAAGAGGAGATTGTACATTCGCAGAAGCTTGCAGTGCATTTTCATTCCCATTCCTCTGAGGAAACTGTTGCTTTAGTCGTTCAACGAATGGAAGAACTTCAGGACGGAGAGGATCCAACAACAACACTTCTTCTGCAGTAACTATTGCCTTTATGACCTCTAAATTCACAACAATAGCTTTCTCTCTGGCTGCAGAGCAAAAAAACAAGCTTATAACTTCAGAAACACAATGTCCAAGCTAATTTGCAGCAATTGTGATCTTATGACCTAATCCAGGAATTAGCAAATCGAAGTTTTTACCGAGAATGTTAGAGGAGTGAGAGAAGACAGGGCCAAGTATCCTCAAATCCCTAGCGGGAACAGAAGCACGTTTGATGATTGTACTCTTATCGCACTCCACCACTTCCATAGCACCAGTCCGATCAAACCTCATCCACAGCCTAGCTCCTCCGGTTTTCTTCTTCGCCTTCCCCGTCGCTCCCACAGCCGATCCGCCAGCATGAATCGGTAGGGGAGGCGGTGGAGATGAAGGCGTCGATGTCTGTGCGGAGTCATCCTTCACCGCAGAACCTTTTTTCCGGTGACGGATGCTTGAAAGACGGCGAAACGATAAGGGGCCCTTCCCCATGGATTCCAGCCACGAAACAAATAATTGTTTCAGTCAACTTCTTCGTCGCAGGTCAGAGATCTGGTGGTGGCTGTAGGAGAAAGCGCCGATCTCTGCCGCTTCTTCTTCGCTTTCTCCAATTCCGATGAATCCTTCCTCTGCCATAAACGTCAGGGTCAGTGAGGAATAGGGTTCGATTGACGGAAAAAAAAAGAATAGGGTTCGATTTTGTAACTAAAACTTTCTTACGGCGAAATTGCTATAGTCGATATCGATGTATTGAAACGGTATCGTTTGGTTTCTGAAGCGGTTTGGTTTTGGTTTTAATTTCCTGGCCAGAATCGGTTTGGTTCGGACCCAACGATCACACAGAACATGTATAATCTATTTTATCGAGTTCAATTCTCTGGGCTGCGTATGCATCGTGAAAGACTATAGGCCCAACTAGATAAGCCCAGTTATCGTTATTCAAACATAATTAACAAGAGAAGAACTCAAGGGCAATTTCTGATGAAGAATAAAATCAAAACAATTCATTTGAGAGTTTGGGAGTTTGAGAGTTGAACCTACAAGCAACACTGTACATAAAACAGTTTAAATTAACAAATAGAGCAAGTAGTAACAAACTGAAACTGGGGTCTTGCAATTGAGTGATCTGGGAAGCTTTAGTAGATTGTTTCTAAGACAATGCTTTTCTATGGGCTCTGTTGCATAAGGACGAACTTTGACAAGCTCAAGGTCAATCTAATGAATCTGTTTTGATCTCCTTTAGTTCCCCGGTAATCGGTGATCTCTAGCATTTTCACAGGACACGACATTAGGAAAATATCCGGACAAGCACTCACAAACAGGTTTCATACTTATCCTCCTCCTCATCATAATCATCTTCCCACATATCCGGACAAGCACTCAGTCACAAACAGTGTCATAGATCTTAAACTGCTCTTAAAGGGTAACAATGGATATACTAATGTTAGGTTTCTGAAAAAGTTATCTTTTGCAAATTGAACTTATTATATTGAGCTTTAACCATAGTAAATGACAGGAAACAATGCATAAAAACAAGAGATTTTGGTTGGAAACAAAACGTAGAGTGATTCAGTTAAACATAAGAGAAGAGGAAACTAAGGTTTTGGGATTAATTTGGTTTGGTTTGAAAAGAAACTAGAATAACCGAAGACAAATTCCAAGGGGACTTTGGCAAAACTTTGAGCAAGTTTTGTTTTCTCAGAGAATTCTTCCTGCTGCAGTCCACTTTTCAGACAAATAATCAGTTATAAGGAGCTGAACATTGCAACTCGATAACTTGTTGTACTCTTCCATCATCTGTATGATAACTTTAGACACTTGAGGGAATCTGAGCTCTGTAGGATCATACTCCTCAACATAGATGTTCATCTCCTTCAGACACGGAAAGTAGACCAAGAAATGCTTTATCATTGTCATCTCTTTCATTGTTCCTCTAAACCCTCGAATCTCTAACTTCTTCACTGGACAAGATGTAAGCGAACGACCTTTGTCTTCCCGAGAAATGCAATCACAAGCATCCCCACATTTATCCGTCATATAGTGTAAGAGACCCTGAAAGCATAAAGGAGACAATAAGATTGTTGAGTAAGAACAACATCTTTAACACATGTTTTCCAAGTAGTTTCATGGTTTATAACTGGACCTCAACGAGTAGAAATTCTACATATGGACATTTACTTACAAGAACTGGCATCGCTTGCCATCCTCGTCCCTCCTCACTCGTGATACCTAATGTTTTGAGGTTGTTGAACAGCGGCACCGATTCACAGCACAGAGAAAGCACCTGAAAACAAGAAAACTAGACATTTTGCAATTAATGCTTCACAACTAGACAAAAGAGAAGAAAAATAGAAAACTGACCTCGATAGTATCAGCAGTTAAGTAAAGTTTCTGAACATTTTGTATGCCATTCATGAGCTTCACCACATTGCTGAATCGGAGAACAACATCAACTTCATCATCTTGTAACCAATCTTCATTTGGTGCTCTTACTCGCTTGATTTGTTTTTCAGTAACTATAAAGTTGATTCGAGCCTCAAATAATGCCTTCATGTTAACTAATGGATAGTCCTCGGCAACTAAATCAGAGTAGTTAAAGGAAAGCAGACTTGGAGTATCAAAAGAAATGCTCTTTGGATTTCAAAAGCCTTGACAACCGGTGCCATGAATACTTAGCAGCTTGATGGTTGCACTTGACACGGTTTCATCCGACTCTGTCCACTCCATATTAGCCATTCGTAAATACTCAAGCACAGGGAAAGAAGGTAGAAACATATCAATCGTACCACAATGAATAGATTCTGAGTCAATGTCAAGAGTCTTAAGCATTGGTAAGACAGTGCCTCTATCTCTACGCCACCAATCAACATAACGTTCACTTCTTATTTTCAGCTCAACTAGTGTCCTACTGAGGAATATCTCAGGGATTTCTTAATGGGAGACACGCCCTGCAAAGCCAAAACTCTGTCCACGAAATCCACAAAGCTCTGACGAATTTCATCCCTTTCCCCTTTACCCTCTTCTGGAAGAAGAAATTCAGAGTCATCGATGTCAAGATTAGGGACTAGTTTCCACAGATTGAGCCAGCTCTTTGAGAGAACCGAAGTCAAAGCAGCGTGCTTGGTGGGAAGGAAGGACAAGATATGGCACCGAACCTCTTCAGGTAGATTGCTGACAAGATCCACCTTCTGTACACGAGATTTAAACTACAGTATCGCAAAAACAGGAGGAGACGAAATTGCAAATAGAAATTTAGCAAAACCCCCCAAAAGAGAAGAAATTCATCAGTAGAAGCAGAAGAAATGAGTACACTTGACCATTTACCTCGTTACAAACGACGCTTAATCCCAAAATCTCCAGAGAAAAGACACGGAGAGCGAGAGTTTAAACTTTAAGTGGGGGTATCAAAATGTCGAATCTAGTGTGAGTGATTGGTTCTATTTTATCCGGTTTAGATACGACTGGTTTAATTCGGTAAACTAAATCAGGAACGCCTGACCTTGGGCTACCAAAGTATGATGAAACGAGTTAGGCCCACATATTTACCACTGGGCTTCTCTATTTGGGCCTATCTTAAGAATCAACCACTCAAATCAAATTAAACAACTCAAGGAGTTGGGAGTGCTTAAATCGTCTTCAATTTGGTTTAATGGTTCTTGTTAAACATTGATGATGCCTTAATGGTTCCTTAATGTCAATCGTCTTCTTGCTCCTTTTTTCCTGTAGTTGCAATAACAATTACAGAAAATAAGAAAGAATACAAAAGAGCACACTTACATCCATAGTCTCAAGATCTCAACATTTCTTAACCCTTTGATTAGATTGGTTGGATCGCTGGTAAAGGGATCGTCATCATCTTCTACAAGATCAGTTGTAAAACCAAGATTGAGCTTAGCCTCGACAAGGGAGTCAAGATTAACAGTTGGATACGATCCCGGAACATGAGCATTGTAGTCTAAGTAGGTAAGACTCGGAGTATCAAAAGTAAAGCTCTCCAAGTTATGTTCAGCCCAATATCTATGGTCAATAGTAAGTCTCTCAAGGGTTTGACTGGACGCACAGCCAGACCATTCCCAATCTTCCCATTCCAGATTACGCATCACTGATTCCACAAGCACAGGGCAAGCAGAAAGAAGCTTTTGGAATGCACAACAACCACAACGATCATAGAACTTAACTGAATCAAGAATGAGAGTCTTGAGCGATGGAAGAAGAGCATTCTCTAGAGAATCATAATGCTTTAAAAAGAATCAGTATATGTCTCAAAAAAAGAAGACATAAACCGAAGGTATAAGGACAAGAAGCAAAAATAAGTTGCAAAAGAGATTATAAAACCCTGACACATACTTTACTACAGAGCAAAATTCAATTCCCAATCACTCTAGAACTTGTACCTTGTGTAATAAGAAACCAAAAAGGAAAATTTTAGGCTTTTAGAATTATCCACGCCTAATAATATACATACTGAGTTTCATTTTACAGTTTCCTAAGAATCTATCAAAGCAAATTACAAATGAAAAGCGAATCAAAACAGGCTCCAGAAAGTTGATAAGTTCAAAATAGGACAACAAGGAGAATCCGACAAAAGATAAACAGAGGATATAAGTGAGTAAGAGTGTTCACTATCCAAAATGATACAACAGATAGATTGCAACTAGGAGGATCAAAGCTTTTAAGAAAACGTGACCTTGATCTTGCACTTAGAGGAAGCTCTGGGAAGCATTAATAACTTTTTCTTGTCGCTACCAAATCTTGTAAGAGAATGAAGTTTCACCAACTTGAGACCGGACAGTTTCTCTAGAAAATGCTTCAATTGCTCCACCTCTCCAGGAGTTCCACTATAGTCGGTTATCTGTAAGACCTCTAAAGGACATGACAATAAGAAAGAATATCCCGACAAACAGTGGCAAACAGATTTGGGTCGGTCTTCATTGTAGTGCAATGGACCCTGAAGCAACTCAACAAGAGAAAATATTAGAAACTGAAAATCAAGGAGTATCTACAAGGTTTTATTGCATTTGTACAATAAACTTTTGGGTATTGATCGTACATCGATGACAAGAGTCTTTAGATTTGGACACTTCTTTATCACAAATGGTAGAAATTCCCAACAGAACCCAATTACAGTATCATTATTTGTGATAGTTAAATGATAAAGGTTTTTAAACACCGGTATTGCTTCATGGAAGTAAGAAAATGCCTGAAACAAAATAAATCAATTAGTCATTCATTATATGTATATATTTGGATGAAGACGACCTCTAGGATATATTTTCATTTATGTAACAAGAGAACTGGAACATCTTAAGAAACCTAAGATGCACACCTGAATGTTAAAACGATTTTGATTCTTCATATTTTTGTTTTAATCAAACTCAAACTGTAATAACATGTTACAGAGAAAGAAGAAACAATAGCACACTAACCTGAAAAGTATTAGGAGATTGCAAGTTCATGATTTCAACATTTCTTAACCCATTAATCAGATTTGTTGGATTGCTAGAAATCGTGTCGTTGTCATCTACATATCCATGGTACTTGTGATCTACCATCAACGTAAGATCGAGCTTAACTTCAACAAGGGAGTCAAGATTAACAATTGGATAGTCATCCGGTACAGCATCAGACAACTCTAAATAGGTAAGATTCGGAGTATCTAAATTTATTCTCGTAAACTCACACTCATAGAGATCTACATGACTAATAGTAAGTCTTTCAAGGGTTGGACTGGATATGTTGCCAGACCATTTCCAACGTTCCCACTCCATATTATGTATGACTAGTTCCTTGAGCACAAGGCAAGCAGAAAGAAGCTTTTCAAACGCACAACGGCGGAGATCTTTAAACCGAATATAGTTAAGAAGGAGGGTCTCAAGCGCTGGTAGAAAAGCATCCTCAGGGACAAGATCAACAACAAAGCCACCAAAATCACTCCCAAGTTCCAGCTTAACGAGTGTTTTGCAAGTGAAAACCTCAAGTGGTAGTGAATATCGTCTCCCAGCACATATGTCTAGTTTAAGATCCAAGATACCACGCTTCAGCAAAGCACATATACAACGATTGAAATCATCATAATGAGTCGGATCAAACTCTCTTCGACATTCTAGAGAGCAACTCCTTACACGAGAACTGGTAGGCAGAGCCAATACTCCATCGACAAAATCCTTCAAACTCCCTTCATTCTTGACTGAGTCATCAAACTGAAGTTTTATTACAATGGTAAAGAGATTCCGCCACCTCTTTGACAGAATCGATGCGAAAGCAGCTTCCTTTGCCGAAAGGAAAGATACAATGTGACAAATGATCTCATTTGGTAGATTGCTAATCCTATCCATCCTCTTGTCAAACCCTAGAAAACCCCTTTCACTACTCAGTTAATTTCAATTGAGACTTCAAACCACAAATTCAACTAACATTCACCCACTGCAAAATAATACAAACAGGAAAAGGAGTTTCAAAGCGGAGATAAACACACTTAACTTCAACAGAAACAGAATTATACAACAGATAGAGTATATGTGATAAGAATTACAATTGAAAGAGATGAGAAATCTTCGAAACCAACCTTAGTACAGATGCGAAGGCAGAAGAAGAACCTTAAACTTTCAGTTCGAGAGGACATGCAAATGCATCTAAGAAAAGAGGAACATTGAAGAAAACGAAGGTCTTGTACAAAAACCATTGCAAGCCTTTTTGGGCACTTGTTTATATCGCTGTTTCCACGTGGCAAACAAAGTCGAACCAGAAGAAATTTTGGTTTGGTAATAATTTATTTCGTTAGTACCGGTTCTCGAACCAAATAAACCAAACCGGATTAAACTCAGAACCGATAAATTATGGATCCGATTACATTCAAGCAGAAGGAATCATGCCGGCTTTTCTTGCATAAGCGAAGATTCCACCGGCGTCGATCACCGGACCGGCATCACCGAGCGGTTTCAGTTTGTATTCTTTCCTCGTCGTATGATTGATCAGCAAACTACTACCGTCTTCCTTGTGTTCGATTGTCACCACATCCCCTGTTTTGCACTCGTCGCAAATCCTAACCTCCGATTCCAACGGGAAAATCTCACCTGTAGCTACACAGTTCCTGAAAAAGATCCTAGCGTACGATTCCGCCACCACAGCTTTAGCTCCCGCCGCGCCGAGACAAACTGGAGCGTGTTCGCGGGAAGATCCGCAACCGAAATTATCGCCGCCGATGATGACTGAGTACTTTGATTTCATCTCTCCTGGAACAACGAAACGTTCGTTGTAGAATTTTGGTAAGCCGTTAAGCGCGAAAGAGCCGAGTTTCTCGCGATCTTCTGGAATCGAAGGGATGAGAGTGCCGTACTCGGCGGGGATTATTTGATCGGTGTCGATGTTGTCTTTCAAGACGAAGCAGAGGCCGTGGAAAGTCTCTCTGGTTATTGACTCGCCTGAATCGGAGGATGATGCAGCGACGCGTGTGATGATCGTGGCGGAGGAGGAAGTAAGTGGTTTGTAATTGAAAATTGTGGAGGCGGACTTGAGTTGCAAGAAAGGAGATGGGCAGAGAGTACATGAGTTTTTGTTTGAGGAAGCTAAGGATTTGAAGAGTGTAGGGTTTAAAAATTGCTGAGAAGTCGCCATTGTTCTGCTACTTCTTAAGTGAAGCAGGAAACGAAACAGAGTCATTTATAGAGGGAAAATGAATATACAATTTTTAATTACGACTATAAGTTAGTATTTACGAAAACGCCATTCTAAGTCCTAAACGTGCGTATTGAGACACGAAGGTTGGTCGTTGTGTACTAAAACGTGGACTCTTTCGTTGTTATCTGTTTGTTAATTTGGTTAAAAATATTACACTAACTCAGCGTTCAAGAAGTCAAAAGAATGAACTGATTATTTTTTCCAGCAATTTTCAGCAAATATGAATTTCACACTCATGGTATACGGAAAAAAATTTTTTATGAAAAGTGTGAAATTGAAGTAGTTAAAATTACCGAAAGTACAAAACTTCACAGGGCTGACGAGTGACGACTGACGACGACCATATTTGCGACAAATCTACAAACTGTAATTTTAGTGAGGGTTTTGCTAGTTCTGTTTATAGGATGAAACAAAAACTATTTTTACGATTTCATACGCATATTATACCCTAACTTAAAGGTTCGTCATGTTTAGCTCATCTATATAAAAATCCGGAAGTAAGAATTATAATATTATGTCAAATTTTCAATCAATCACAACGCTTTCCAAATGCATTGGAATATGAGAACATCCAAAACGCAAGGAATAAATTTAGGTAATATTTTGGATTGGTTCGGTTTAGTTCTAAATTCTTGGCTTGATTTACTTTTCCGTTTGGACCGATTTTTAAACCAAAAATCAAGAAGTCCTCCTGATTTGTTTACCGAGATAAACCGGTGGATTTTGGAGGAACCAGGTAGAATAGAACCAATTGACATCTTCAATTTTAAACCACTCAATTTCACTTTTCTGTTAAACCGGTGGATTTCAAGGAACCGGGTAACATTGAATCAAAATTGACATTTTCAACTTTAACCCTCAATTTGGTTTACTGCCGTCTTCCTCTTTAAAAATTGAGACTTTATTCCCTTTACCTCTCGCTGGGCATCTTCGCGAACCAGCGATTTAAGCACTCCCAACTCTCACTTTCTCCCTTCTCCCTTCTCGCTGGACGCATTCACTGAAATCACCAAATTTGGGGCTTGGAACGAGGTAGATACCGACTTTTACTCATCTCTTCTGCTTCTACTGATTCTGTTCTCCTTTTGGGGATTTCTTAGTTCAAAGTTTCCTTTTGGTGGATTTCTGTTTGCGTTGTTAATTGGGCTTCCGCTTGCTCTGTTTGATTTCAAGTTTCACTTATTCCTCTATTTCGATATTTCACAAACCATGATTGCCTGGACTTTACTCATCTGTTAAATTTCATGTTTGAATCAATTGTTTTTACCAGTTTCACGTATTTCCTTCCACTTGCTCTGTTTGTAGATCATTATCACTGGAACTGTTTGGTAATCATGTTACTGCTGATGTTCTTATAAAAGCTTTGAGATTTGTGTACTTAGTATACCTCTTCTTTCGTGCAGAGGAGATGGATCGTGTTGGCAGTCTACCAGACGAGCTTCTTTCTCATATACTGTCATTCCTTACCACAAAGGAGGCTGCTTTGACTTCTCTTCTCTCCAAGAGGTGGCGCTATCTCATTGCTTTTGTTCCTAATCTTGCTTTTGATGACATTGTCTTTCTTCATCCGGAAGAGGGCAAGCCGGAAAGGGATGAAATTAGGCAGAGCTTCATGGATTTTGTAGATAGGGTGTTGGCTCTGCAGGCTGAGTCTCCCATTAAGAAATTCTCCCTCAAGTGTAGAATTGGTGTTGATTCAGATCGTGTGGATGGTTGGATAAGTAATGTGCTAAACCGTGGTGTTTCAGAGCTTGATCTATTAATCATTTTAGGTATGACTATGGAAGATAGCTATCGGCTGTCTCCAAAAGGTTTCGCCAGCAAGACACTAGTTAAGCTGGAAATAGGTTGTGGAATTGATATTAGTTGGGTAGCTGGGAGCATTTTCTTACCAATGCTTAAGACTCTCGTTCTTGACTCTGTTTGGTTTTATGTTGATAAGTTTGAGACTCTACTTCTTGCTTTGCCTGCGCTTGAGGAATTAGTCCTGGTTGATGTAAACTGGTTAGATTCGGATGTCACCATCTCAAATGCAAGCCTCAAGACCCTAACAATAGATTCCGACGGTCATTTAGGCACTTTTTCATTTGATACACCTAGTCTTGTTTATTTCTGTTACTCTGATTATGCTGCGGAAGACTATCCCGTAGTTAAAATGGAAAACTTACGTGAGGCTCGAATCTTCCTTTTGGTTACTGATAATGAAATAGAGCGAGTAAGACTACCAATTAATGATGGATTAGAGGATGCTATGGACAATGTTGTTCTCAGATTTGGACATGTGGGGAAGCTCATGAATGGCATACGAAATGTTGAGTATCTGGAGTTGTCTGCTGATACTCTCGAGGTCACTATCCTTTTTCTTTTCTCACTTTTAATTTTTTTATTCCCCTGGTCTCGAGGATATAACAGAAAGAAATTAGGACTTGGTCTCAATTCCTGGAGCACAATGGTCATATTAACCAGACTACTTCCTAGGCATCTTTTGATTTGTAACTCAATCGATCGGTTCTTAGTTGATGTTTTAACTTTTCATATGTGATTTAGTTGTGTTTTATCCTGTTCTTAGGTGCTTTCTCTATGCTGTGAGTCAATGCCAGTGTTCAAAAACCTCAAATCGTTAGCTATTAAAAGTACTGAAGGTCGAGGATGGCAAGCAATGCCAGTTCTTCTAAGGAATTGTCCACATTTAGAGTTTCTACTCATTGAGGTATAAAAACAAATCATTTGCCAAACATATACAGAGATAAAGTTCATACTTTGAATCTCTTATTGTTTCGTTATGCTTTCAGGGACTCTTGCACCATGTCACAGATAAATGCGGGGATGCTTGTGACTGCGTTCCTCGGGAGGACAAAGGTCGTTCGCTGACATCTTGTCCAGTAAATATGTTAGAGATCCATGGGTTTCGAGGGACAAAGAAAGAGATGCAAATGATAAAACATTTCTTGGACTATTTTCCTAGTTTGAAGGAGATGGACATATATGCTGACGAGGATGGTCCTACAAACCTCGAAGCTCCTGGGATGTTTGAACAAATTACGCAACTTTTTACACTCTACGACGAGTTTTATACTTGTGATGTCCAGTTTATGGTGCGTGGTTCCTTATATAAGAAGCTGACTGCACAGTGTTGTGTCTTCAAGGAAGAAAACTTACCTCATAGATTGGTTCGGACTCTTGGTTAGAAGTTTAAATGTATACCAAGTCGTTTCAGTTTTATAGATCTCTTACATTTTCTGCCCTGTTCAGAAAAGTTTGCTAGATCTTGTCGCTTATCTCTCTTCCTGTTTCTTCTCTCAATTTGTAAACCCTACGTTGTCAAAATCTTTTCCTTGATCATATGGAGAGAAGGATTTGGCTACCGATACACATAAGAATTGATTGAAGAAGAAGTAGGAGAATGCTCTGTTTTGATTTTCCTATTTAAGTCAAACCTTTCAGAGCCATACTATTGAACATACAGAACATTTTGGAGCAAGATACTTGCAGATGACAAGAGTTTCCTTATTTAACGTATCATTTTCTTGGTTGCTTAAGTAATTCAGGTACGAATACGCTCATATATATACCTAATAATATTGACGTATATGTTTGCACCATTGTTCCATTGATTCTTGCTTCAAGTCAGGTTGTGCATAATAATTATTAATTATTAATTTCTATAGAGATTATACTAGTTTTTGTAATTTATTTAAAAATCTATATGAAAAGCAGTTGTTGTTTTTGTTATCAAACCAATTAAAAGTAGAATAGCAATTAAAAGTAGAAAACAACTTATTAAGTTTTAGAAAATAATACCAAAAAATTTCGACATAGTAAAAATATTAAAAATGAACTCTTCCAAAAATTAATACAAAATTAAGAAAAAAACAATATAGTAGTCATATTTCACTAAATGTTTTTACATATAATATTTAAGTACATGTGAATATGTGATAGTAATTTATATCATGATGCAAGTGGATATAGATATTCTGGGTATTCTTGCTTATTGTCATGTCCTGTGAAAGTCCTAAAATAACTGATAACATCAGAACTACGGGAGATGTGGAACAATCAGGGCATTTCTTAGGGAAATTGTCATGTCTTGAGCTGTTGGAAGTTAAGATTTGGGGAACAAGAGACAGAGACGGGTTGCAAATACACTAAGGAACTTCTAATGCTTCCCAAAGCTTCGTCCAAGTGCAAGATCATGGTCAATTAACTCATGCATTGTGCATTCCACAAACCAAATTAGTCTTCACTGTGCATTCCACAAACCAAATTAGTCTCCTTCCTTTTTTCTTGTAATCATAATTAAAGATTCATTGATGGTGTCCTCCATTCCCTTATCATTTTATTAGTTGTCACTTGTCTCATATATTCAAGAGTAGTATAAAGAACAATTTACACAAAATAATGTAATTATTCTGATAGAAATCGAATGTAAATTGACATTACCAATTTTTTATATACAATACCAATTTTCACACTTTTATTCATGACAAGAACATTTACAACTATGATAGGAGTATACAACCAATCACAAAATGCAATACACAACTATATTTAATTACATTTACGTTTTTTTTTTTTACCACATGATTGATTAGTTAATATCAATTTAAAGCAGTATATGAATATCATGATCAGAGTAAAAATTCATTTAAAACGTCACTTAAATTATAAAAGGCCAGAGTCGAAAACGACACCTGTTGACGGCAACCAAGAATTCCCGTCAATGAAACCCGAAACAGTAAACCCTTGAGCTTCAGTCAACGTCAACGCCGGGTGATACCCGGCCCAACTAACCCGACCCGACACCGATGATCCAGGACCCGAATTCCCAAATTCTCCGTAATAAAGAGTCTTCAAAGCAAAGTTACTCGACCAAGGAGACCAACCCGAAGGGTGAATCGAGCCGTCTATAAACGATTGCATCACAACAGTCCTCGAATACTGCTTCCATGGACGACCCAAGTAAGTCTTGGTCGAACCGGTTATTCTGCAATTATGGATAGAAATACCGGTGTTCTGGTTCGGGTCGGACCGGCCTTGGGCCGTGACGTAGTTCTGGTCCGAGGAGCCTTTACGAGATACGAGGTTGCAGCTTTGGAAAACGACGGCAGAGTTTCCGAAGATGAAATCGACGGTGCCTGTTATGTCGGTTTCTCTATAGAACTGTCGTTTGGAGAGAGTGTAGAGTGAGTCTTGGTACCCATCTATTGAGCATCTGTATACCACGGACCTATCTGATCCGACCCGTAATGCTACAGCTTGCTCCGAGTTTGGTCCGGCACTGTTCACGAATGTTATGTCTCGAGCTATGAATCCATCTCCCATGGCGGCTTCCATAATTAAACCAAAATTTGGAAAGGGTTTAGTACTTCAATGAGAAACAAACCTTAAAATATAAAACTGTGAAGTTGACCGAAACAAAACCTTAAAATACAGCATAAAATATCATAAATAGAAAATATAACACTTCTCTGAATTACCTTAGTTACATGTAAAGAAAAAAACATGAGAGTATTTTAACACAATCAACTTGTAAAATTGTAAATATTTAAACGAAAAAACTAACCTAAAATAACACATAAGAATACAATAATTTATTACTTGGATCTTTTAAACATCTTGACTTATTTAAGGATAGCCATTAGTTCTTGATTCAGAAATTTTGGTTTTCTAAATTTGAATAGAAAAACAGCCTATATGAAGGGGAAAAAAAATTCTATACTATAAAAAGTCATTTACTAAATGATTTGATGCAATGGTATTAAAAAAAAAAATTGTTCACTGAATTGAATAATTTAGTAATTAATTTTAGTGAAAATCTCACCGACAGTAGCGGATTGGTAAGTATTCCAGCCGCCTCTGTTACTTCTGCTACCGACAATGACTGTTTTGCCCTTCCCGTCACCGACCAACATAACGTTCTTCTGTTTGCTCGGAATATTCAGATTCTCTTTATAGGTTCCGGCTGTTAAATGGATTACGCTTCTGCCACTTCCCTTCTCCAAAGACGCCAACGCTTCGGCTACGCTCATGTGAGTCCCGCTTCCGTCGGCTGCCACCACAGCGTGAGGTCTCAGCTCTTCTACTGAAGCTTCTAAAAGCTTCCGGTCTGACGAAGAAACCCACGTCGGAAAATCATGATCGGACAACAGTTTCCGGCCACCAGTTAGATTAGACGAAGAAGAACTCTTCTGTTTATCAGACACGAACATGTCTAGTGAATTGGTCAGTAAACCGGTGAGGTTTCTTGCGAAAGAATCTATCGCAATTCCTTCTTTGTTGAAGCTAGATTTCTCACTGAGGCTTTGCTTACATGTCTCTTGATTAGTCAACGCCGCGCTTAGCCACGTATGTACATCATCATTGACGTGATCTTTACGCTTGATGACAACGATGCGATACAACATGTCGAGGGTGTCGTCAAGCAGCTCAAGGCAGTCGTTGACAGGATCTAGCATGAGGGTTTGAGAAGTACGGTGCGAAAGCGTGAGATTAAAGGCGAGAGAACGAGCAAAGAGAGCGTGGTCCAAGCTGAGTTGGACTGAGCTGAGAAACCCTTTGTTGGAAGAAGTTGAGGGTTTGGTTCTCGAAGATGAATCGGAGTTTGGGTGTCTTGAGATTTTTGTGAATTTAGAGTTTGATGAATGGGCAAATACTGAAGTCTGAAGGGACAAGAGGTTCAAGACTAGGAACAACATTAGTTTGATCCCGAACTTATGATTTGGTAATGAGAATGATGTAGTTGCCATTGTGATATATGTGCAACTTTGATGATTCGTGTGTAGTAGAGAAGAAGTGTTATGTGATTGCTAATCTATATATAGTTTCGTAATAAACTACTACTAGGTTATTAAGAAAAAAAACTAAACTAGAACTAGGTGTACGAAGAACCTTTTGAAGAGGAGGTGGACCAAATTCATAAATTCGAGTTCCGAAGGACAAGGTTGGGAAGAGACTTTTTATTAATGTATTATTGCCCGTTATGATACATCGGGTTAGAAAAATTACGAGTGGAAATACTCTTAAGAAAAAAAGGTCATATATCTTTAGATCAATATTATTACATTTCTAAGAAAACTCAAATGATAAGTTTATTTGAATTGATTAGCATATTTCTTACCGTTTTCTTAAAATCTTATTTTTGATTGAAAACTATATATTTATAAAGAGATATAGTTTTATTGAAAACTATAGTTTTACTGTAATGTTGTCATGTTGAAACTGTTGACATATCAACATAGCGTTTAACTTACTTGTGGTTTTAAGTTTTAGTGAATCAGTCAATATAAACTAAATAAATTTTCTTATATATAAAGAATATTACATTTGATCGAGTTTTGTAAACAATTGGTTGTATTAGTGACAATAATGTGTGAGTTACTTCGATGGTAAAAAAAAAAACTGATCTAAATTTTTTTCAATCATACTTTGTCAACATCAATGTGTTTCCGTTTTCAAATAGATTGACGGTTCCAAAATAAATAAAGTTTCATACTTAATACATCCGTGGTTGTAATTAATTCTTTCACGATTTTACTTCTACGCAGAATAGAATCTTGTAGGTGTATGATTTGACTATTTTCTTCTCCATTTTTATTTCTTGTTATTACTTCATGACTCTTAAGCTTCAACCAATTATATAGGAAAACGAATAAGGAAATTATTATATATAAACCTATTGAAGAATAATCCAATTTTGAACCTTTTTGGATATAAGACAGCCACCATCTCTTCCTGTCCGGTAATAATTGATGGCTTTTTGAAAGGTTGATTTGTTTTTGTTTCTCAACATTTTATTGGTTTACAGTGATACATTATCTCTTTATGTTTTTCGATTACAATTTACGAATTTTTATTGTTTCTAAAAACTATAAATTTATAATGATTCGACGACAAAAAGAAAATTTTGTTTTTATTTAAAAGTTAAGAAGAAATGTTGCATGAGATGTAAATGTTATAACAACTTTTGAATAAGTGTTTCTTAATTAAATGATTATATAAATGGACCCCGATATTAATTGTTCTATGTATGTAATGATTTTAATGCAAACCCTTAGACAAAAGCAGAAACCTTTAGTTGGGCTTTAGATGTTGCCAGACTGTAGCAAATTAGTAATTAGTATTTGATGTGCATGCTAGCACCTATTTTTCGTCTCTTTACGATTCTGCGGATGTATATGATGTGTTAACTTTTTTCAGAAAAACTTTTTTCTGTAATTAGTGGTTTAAATCTTATAGGATTGTCTGATTTATGGTCGATTTGATTACAAAAAGTTAAGCAGAACTTGGTACTTGGTCCTTGGTAGGTCCTTGGTGAGGATTTTCAAAAACTATATCAACAAAACATGATTGACCATGATATATCTACAAACTTGAACTGTTTAGAACGTTATATCGATATTTGAATCAGAGTTTCAATTCCAAAAGAAGTTTCATATATATTTCCGTGGAAAAAAAATTCACATTTAGGGTTCTCTTTTTATTGAGCTAATTATCAGCTAATGCGTAGTTAAGGTTGTAAACATTTTTGTTGATCTAAAGTTAAGTATTCCAAACCAATTAAACGATATGCGGATGCGAGAGATAGTTTTTAGTTACGTACCAAAGTATTATTGAGAAATTTAAGACGAATTAATAGCGCATGATATCTGCATGGATAAATGATTCCACCTAACGCACATGGATATGTAAATTTGTAATTAATGAGATAGATATCTTTTTCTCGGAGACCCTAGCTCTTATAAGATTTAATGGCCGCGACACACGTCACTCGTCGTCGTCACTGCATGCTACTCAACGACTTGGACCCGCCGGGAACAAATTTAAGCCGCAACTAAATTTCAATTATTCAAAGAGAACTTGTCGATTCTCATTTAGTGTATTAGAATTTGTATTACTTTTAGTATAATACTACCATGATTAGAGTTTTTCGTGTCAAAAACCTCAATTCATATTAAATGTGTTTACGGATTTTGTCCATTTAACAGTATTAATGTCTACAGAAATATCTACGTAGAAAATTTGTGTTACTCCATTAATCTGATGTTAATGGAAGTTGGAGAGTGAAGAGATCACATTATGATATCTCGACTCTATATGAGCCAGCTGTTAGTATCTTTATATAATATTTGAACTTATATCGCATGGAAATTGTGTAAGATGAAACTTTACAATGATATTAGGTTAATGTCCAAAAAAATCAAAAATAACAAATAAAATGAAAAAGTGAGCTGAAGAAATGAGCCATAAATATGTTTAAGAATATGTGGGCCAAAAGGAATTGCACATTTCGATGGTAAGGCACAGTTTTAGGGTTAGATCATATGCTTAGTAAATAATCCTATCATGCAACGATATATGTTATCAATAAACAAGTAGAGATTCGAACAAGATTATGGTTTGATAATAGTAAATGTTGGTCCCCCGTAGTCCGATACAATATAAAGGCTACTATATCTTTATTTTATATAGGGAGAATAACGTAGGTTAAGTCATGCATGAGGGGATGAAATATTATAAATTGATAAAAACAAAAAAAAACAATTCCAATACTTCGTAGGAAAATAAATAATTTTGAAGTACTGCAGAATGGACGGAACAAAGTGGGTGGGTTTTGCTTTTAGGTGACCTCTATAGTATCAATTATAATCCTTAAATTTGTAGTAGTACCAAAATGCTAGAAGATAGAATCTTCTTTTAACTCTCATGGGAGAATAAAGAAAACATATTCCGTTCATATTTATAGAAATATAGACACACACGTAAACACAAAAAGAAAGAAAGAAAATATGAGGAAGATTAGCGAAACAAGAAGTCTACCACTTGGGCCATGGAGATGTCTTTGTCTGTGAGTTGAAATCTGAGCTGGAAAACATGCATGCCACTAAAGACTAAACACATTGATGCTCTATAGTACCTATACTCATGGATTTATAGATTTAAATCATTTTTTCTAATACTAATCACGATCAATATGATCGTTTCTTTTTCATTCTATCGCAACTTTAGACTAGAAATTTCAAGATTCATCTCGATATCGTTCTGGAAAATACGATCATTAAGAAAATATACTGTCCATACATATCTATCTATAATATATAGATAATAGATCCATGAGTCATCCCTCATGCGTAAAAGTTGAGAACGATATTTTTACCACTCGATTACCATCTATTCATTACAAAAAATATTTAGTACGTACTATTTTAAAGTTTTTTTTTCTTGTTTAAATGTATATTAAGATTTGAATCGCAAGGAATTAAAACGGACCCAATAAATATTAAGACGATCGATGGTTGTAGAATGAAGCCAAAGAATTGACTTATTAAATTAGAGGAGGTGAAGTCAGCAAGTATCATGTTCGCGTACACAAAAATACTATCCCCTCGATTTTTCTTTGCAACATTTACTAGTATTTATGAATAAAGCATAATGATCATATGAATTATGTGGATATAGGTAATTCACTGGTATTGTTATCATGTCCGCATTCAGATTCAACACAAAAAGTTTTTGATTGGATATTATATGAGATTTTTACAAGAAAATATGTTATGATCTATTGTCAAAGAGCATTCTAACATGTAATACAATTATTTGTATTAGTGTTGTTGTTGTGAATTACTACCTTGAATCAAATCTGCATTTATGCACGTTGATGATAAAATAAAATAAAATTATAGACATTGTATGGTTATCAAAAGAAGATACATACATAGTACTACAAATTTAGGATTAGAAAAGATTAGACGGGTTAAATTTCCGGTTGTGGGTGCGTAACAAATCAATCGACAACTTACAATCCATAAGTTTTTCGCCAAAAAGGCCAAAGATAACGAATATGATGGTCTATCACTATTTTGTGAACGTCAATTACTACTTAGTCATTGACCTTATTTAACTAACTACTAGTATTGAACTATATATATACCCCTTTTTATAAGTTACACGTATATATACCCCAATCAATTGGATTAACTGCAAAAAAATCACTTTCATGGAAATTGGTCGTATTCTCGATCCATTAACCTCGTAATAATAATATGTCAGTCTGTCGGCTGTCTTCGAATTATCTTGCCCTTGTAAAGATGAAGATTGGTTTATCAAATAAATAAAACTAGAAAAAGCTTTAGAAATGAATGCAGACTAATGAATACGATTAAGGGATTGAAATTGATTGATTTGATTTCGATTGTAAAAAGCACGAAAACGAAGGTTTTAGAAGTGTCATTGGCACCTAACGCTTTTGTTATAATTCGTTTAACAGAAACGAAAAGTCATTAGTCCACAGATTTATATACATTTCAATACTAATTAATAAAGGCAAACAAAAAGAGCTAATTTTAACTCTTCATAATTTCTTGTCATTGGCAAAGAAAATATGAAAGACACTCAACGAACGGTATGTGTAGGTTCACCCTTCTAGAAGTGTCATTCGAATTGCAAAATAAACGTCTTCAACCAAATGAGGAAATGGTTTCAATATCATCGAAACTCGAAAGATAGCATCACTTTTTTTTGTTCTCTAGTTCTTATGATTTTAAAATGAAGGTTCTAATTAATTAAACAATGTGGATTTGACAAAGGTGAAAATACCTTAATCTTAAAAATAGATATCATTGTTTTGATAAACCCTGAATGATGCACTTGATCTAATCATAACATAAGTTGACGACGAAAAACCCTAATAAGTAAACCATACTTTTTTTTACATACTTACAAAACTTTATAAAAAAAAAAATCCGAAAACTGTAATCATAATTGATATTACAATACTGATATAATTAATCTGTTGACTTCGAGCATTAACACAAATAAAATTTGTGTATCATTTTACTATAAACAATCATGGAAGAGTAGATATTTGAGCATATTAACATATGACATATCAAACAATGACCATTATTATGCAAATATAATTCTAATCTTATGGTAGTAATTCAATAAGTTTATAATTATCGTATGACAAAGATTAACAAAGCAAAAAGCAGAAAATTCGTCGTTTATTACAATCGAGATCTACTTGAAATCAAAATTACAGACAGTGAATGGAGTGATATAGCATTACACGTGTGGAGAAACAAGTGCGAAGTCAATATGGAAAATAATTAAATAAGAGAGTCTGGAGTTTCCACACACGTGTAATGATATATCACAGAGCTTGATTGGCGATGGCTGGGAACGAACAGTGTAAAGAACGACTCAAATCAAGCAATAATAAATGTGACAAACATAGATAATAGTAATAAAAAAAAACTATGTGCTTTTTTTTTATATATGCCTCCAAAATCCCAATCGGAGAACATAAAACCCCCCAAAGGGTTTCTGTGTTCTGTCTGAAATGAAATAAAATAAAGAAAACCCGAAATGGGTTTAGTCTTTTGTCTTGTTGGTCTTATGGATGATTAAAACAAAAAAAAAGAATGATGATGATGATGATGAAATGCAAAACTGGAGATGGCAGAGATTGGTCTCTCTTAAGACATGAACTGACTAATGAGAGTCGACCAGACTCACCTCTACAAGCCTCTCTACTTTTGAGGAATATAAAGAGGCTTATGAAAAAATGCAGCCAATTGAGAGCGCCAACGATTGGTTTTTCAAGGACTGAGCCGTGGATAAAATCAGGAAGCAACCGTTGCAGAAGATTGCTTCTCAAGTTTCTCCTTTAGAATCTCTGCTCTTCTCAGCTCCGTGTGTTGAGCTATTGTGCTTGCGAGTCCATGGTAGTGCGGGTCTAGTGTCTGGGTAAGGCTTTGGAACCTTGGCGAGTCTGATACTTGCATTGCTATTACAAAAAGAAGGAAATTAGATGACAATATGTCAAATATATATACATGGAAAAAACAATATATAGAGTATCAGTTCTCTTGTACCTGTGACTGCATCCATGAAGAGTACGAAAGGATCCACTTCATCAATTGGAGATTCTAATTCCTCGTCATCGCTAAAATCATCGTCTGAAAAGTCATCATCATCGCTGTAAGAGCGGAAGTCCTTTGCCTAATGATAATACACAAAGGAAGTAACTTAGTGAGCTACTACGACTAGCAAATTTCACATTTCATGAGATCAGAGTAGAGGATTAGTTTAGGGTCAAAGAAGACAGACCTGTGCTGCTAACTTGCGGAGTGTACTTCCATCAGTTTCATCTGGATTCTCGTCATCGCCGTCCTCATCTTCATCATCTGTTTGGAATTCATCCATGTCGTCATCATCACCATCTTCATCTTCTTCTTCCTCTTCTGCCTTTGCCGCTTCTGTCACAAATGTTCAAATAGGAATATCAGCGAGGTCTGTTATAAGAAAAATGAGAGATATGAAAAGTCACTGACCAGCAAGTTGATCCTTGTATGCCACTAAAAGCTCGAGAAGAGCCCTGAATACATGTGGCAAGACCTCTCCAGGCAATTGACCAGCTGGAAGGCTGAAAAGTGATGTCAACCCCAAGATGCAAACTTTCTTATCATGTTCTCTGCATGTGAACCAAGGAAGAATGTTATCTTGAAAGAAATGTGAGGAGAAGAGAGAGGAGAGAGTGAGATAGAGGTTAAAAAAATTTAGATTCACCCACCTCTTGAAGTTAGAACGTGCACCACTCTTCTTCTTTTCTTGCAGCATTTGGAACCATAGAGTAAAAATTTCTGTTGCGATACCAAATCGTTGCAGTATGCCAAGTGCCAAAGGGGTATTGTAGTAAAAGGCATTTGCAACCTGCCCAAGGGTATCAAAGCAGTACATTCAGCAATTAATGCCAATCCTTAGCTTAACTCAGTGACAGACAGCTTAAAAAAAGTAGTAATTAACTCTATGAAGCTAAAAATAACTGCCGCTACTTTCCTTACCACTTCAACCAGAAGGCACTTGAAGGAAGATTTCTCAGCACCGCGTAGCCGATCAAGTGTGATTCTCAGGTAGGGTTCTACCCATTGATCCACCTGGCCCTTGCATGTCTGAAGCACTATCCCTAATAGCTTCGGAGCTGGCTCGAGGTCACTGTCATCAATATTTTTATTCGCCATAAGCTGCACATGAGAAAGATTTAACAAGTTAAACCAACATAAGTATGTGTACGGTGGAAGGAAAAAAAGGATGAGGCCATCTACTGTTTTGTTTATACGAGTAAACGTACAGAAACTATCAGATAGTGAGCTTACCACAGATATCACATTCCAAAGATTTTGCTGGTAATCTGGTTCCTTGCAAGTAAGATAATGCCCAGTCCCCCTGGATATATAGTTGTGCAACGGGACCAATATATCTAATATTATCCAATAGGACGATCAAAGAAAAAGGAAACTAAATTAGGAAAATAAAATGAAACTTTATGAAAATGGAAACGGCAAAAAAAAACCCACTACCGGTATCGTACTTGGGAAAAAGTCAATAGCCCAATCCACGAGTGCTTCCATCATTAAAGGCCATAGACTCCACATCTCCAATGATATTGTAGGTGAAAAAGTAGTAATATATGAGACGATCTCCAGAACCTCTTCAAACACATCTGGCCATAATGAATGAATGACCATGATTAAAACAAACTCCACATGTGGCATAAACCACAATGCGTTCAAAGGAACCCAAGAAATGACTAACATGTCAAAATATATGGAGTCTCTTAAAACATTATGCATACCTTGACCATCAGTTGTCAGCATTTTCCGCATTATTGGCAGTAACTGTGGTTCAATCTGACCATAAAGATGAGGGAGACTACTGATAGATTCAAGAATGGTACTGATGGCACGGAGACATCCCACTGCAGCCAATGCACCAGCATCATCAGTTTCATCATCACCGTTGTCAGTGTCGATACACCTCCAGAAAGCACTGGCCTGGAATTAATTAACAAGAACAAGGTATATTAGTGCCAAACGTAAAACAACACTCAAAATGGGGACACAACAGAATATTATCTTACCAAGTTTTGGCACAAACCCAAAGCATACGGAGAAATCTCCTCTCCAAACTTATACACAATAGTCTCTAATGTAAAAGCAAGGTCTTCGTTTTCAACTTCCTTCATTAGCTTGAAAAATTCTGCACAGCACAAGTCCACCTCAATTATTTCAGTAGATTAACATGATGTTTGGTTTTAGCAAATCATTCGTAAAGCATACCATCAAGAAGTTGAGGAAGAACTGGGCGGATTTCATCTAAATCTGCAGGGCAAATACAGTTAGTTGAATTTCTACTAATCCACGTTAATACAAAAAAATCAGGAGAAGGAAAAAGGGCGGGGAAATCTTAGGAAGAGATAGAAACATATTTTTGGTGGTGCCGATACTTACCTTTGCAGGCTTCAATAAATGAACGCAAAGCAAAAACTGAATCCACCCGAACAGGAAGTTCTAGATCACACATTCCGGAGATAACACAATGCAATGCCTTTGAAAAATTGCTCTGGTCTGAGAAATCGATATTGGCGTACTGCCCTGCAACCCACGCAGCCTACAAACAGGAAAAATGAGGAGAAATAAGCTCGACAAGTTATAGTATCCACGTGGTGAAAGCAATATGGATGATGCAACATCGTTTAACACAAGTTGCTTTGTCGCAGCAGCGTCTAAGCAGGCATATCATATACCACAAAGAATCTTCCTTCAAGAAACTTTACATGGTAGTGATGAACAAGTATTTCAGTTGCAGCGGCTTCACAAAGTAGTTATAGAGAAATGCAAGCATTTGGAAGGATGGAGAAAAATCTTAAAACATCTTCAAGCACATGCATAAATGATAATGAATAAAAGTATAATTTGCATAACAGAAACGGACAAGAAGGGGGCTTAAGCATCAAAAAAGAAGTCACCAAAACCTTAGCTCTAAGATGACCAGCTGGGCTGCTAAATTCAGGAAAAACATGTTGCACTAACATATTCTCCAGCTCAGATTTGTAGGGTTCAGTTTGCCTAAGTTTATCACAAAGTGTCCCAACAGCAAGCAGAGCACCATCCTTAAGGCGATAAGGCTTGTTTTCCAGAGATGCTTCATTATATCTAAAACAAATAAACAAAGTAACTATATCATGTGATGATGTCACAATTATATAATACCCTTTTCTATTATTTGTAGATAAAGTTTGAAGGTAACCTCTTAAAAATGTCCACAACGAACTGTATAAATTTTGGGAAGTTTTCTTTTCCACGCTTTCTGACCAGCTCAGTCACAAAGTCCATAGACGCAGTCCTGGGACTGTATAAATCTTCAATTATATCTGTAGAACAGGTAATGTTGTTATAAAAATATATGTTTTCGGATTATCCAAACAAGACTAGGAAGACATTAACAACATACCATAACCCTTCCTTACATACTCATGCGGGTCTTCATCCCAAAGCATTTGATCATTATCATTGAAACACATAAGTGGGAAAACTATTTCAAATAGGAGAGTGTTAAGGTGGGGCTGCAGTAAGTTGTACATGCTACTCTTCGAGATACTGCAAAAAACACAAATAGCCATAAGAAGTCTAGAACCCAATAAATGAAAACGAAAATCTAGATACACAACCATTATCAGTTTTCAAGGAAACAATAGAAACTGCAACTAGAAAATCTACCCAAAACATTCTACCAATGGCTCTGACAACAGGCTGTGAGAAAAAGTATGATTACACCAACGGTTTTATAAAATCAAAAGAAAATATAACTAACAAAACTCTCCAATAAAGCCAAAAATATCATATCATGGGGACATCACGTGCAATGATTTTTCCAGTTTAATTGATCCAGAGAACTCATATTCAGATAAATTTCTAAAATTGATCAAAAGTAGGCCATATAGAACATCCGACCTGTTGCTTAGATATTGAAGAATTAGGTTGATGACTCTATCCGGAAGATATCCACCTATACGAATGGCATTCAACAATTTCAGGTGGCACTCTAATATCTTGGCTGCATAGTTTATCTGGAACATTTGAGCAAAGGCTTTGTTATCTGGATTCTGGAGTTTCAGATCTCCAAACCTATAACAAGTTTTCAAAACTGTTATTTAAGGTAGATGAACAAATGCTAGGTTATAAGTTAACGGTAAGATTTTCATGTCCCCGCATACCGAGTGTATAGCCTGTTTAAGATATGAGCAATCCACTTCTTGGCCTTCCACCATCCCCAGGATTTTCTAAGCTCAGGGTCTTCAGGCTGGCCTTCTACGGGAACAGGACGTTCCAAAATGTTTAGGAACAGACCCATCCAAGCATTAAAAAAGTTTGGATCAAACAATGGTCTCGGAAGCTCTAGCTGTACGGAACAAGGATAAAAGAGAATTATATGAAAAAACTTCAAGGCAAACCACCGAAAACCCATAAACTCCTTACAAAATTCAAAATCCACAAATTTCTTTAGTTGAAGCCAGGAAGCAGGCAGTGAAGAACCATTAATGATAATGACCACAAGATTTACAACTTACATAAATACATGACCAGAATATCTTGCAAATAAGCTTGATATGGTCTGCCACTTCGAGAGAAGGATTTTCAACATGGACAAGATTGTTAAATATGTTCAACAGGTGGGGAAAAGTCTCCTCGACTACTCGGTGAATGGGTGCCCTATCTTCATCTGACTTAAACCTATAAACAGAACGTGGGAAAAGCAGAAAGAGAAATTTTTAAAAAAATGATTATATTTTTCATGATGTTTAATGTAATAACTGATAATCCGAACTCTTCGCAATAGACAGAAACCCCACAGCATGTAACCCCAACTTACCTAAATGCACATCTCTTTTCTACTAATCTGCTACTGATAAATATGCCATGCTTTGCAAGTTCAAGAGTTGATACCATGGCAGAAACATAAGCAGGAGATGGCAACAAAGATATGAACTCTCTATGACTATCAAAATTGACCAGAGTAGATAAAATCTACATATCACTATTAAGTGGCAAAAGGTGTAGAGGAACTATAAATGGCCAGGGTTGTTTTCAGAGGAAGAACTAATAATAATAATAATATGATTGGCCAATTGCCAATCCTATGCTTATAACATGAACTATGAATGAGAAGGCAAAAACCTGAGCTAGAATTCTTACGCACATGGTGATTTCAGACAAACAGATTCATAACATAAATTTAAGTTGATAAAGCAGACTAACTCGTATTTTGAAGATAGTATCCTCAAGACAAATAGCGCTCCATAAACTTGTGGTTTTTGCAAGTTTTGCTTCACCCAGTCCAGGAGTTCGGGCCATTGCTCAGGATAGTCAGCGTAAATTATGGTCTTCAGGCACTCTCCCATCTGAACTCTGCATCATACACACCAATAACGAGCAAGAATAAGGACCAAAAACAGAGGCTAGCTTTCCTATCTATACTTCATTGTTAACATGTATGTGTAAATCAAGCCCATTTCACTCTACATAACACAAACATATCAGTCCGTAGACAAATTAACCAAAAAAAGTAGATTGGTCTTAACGACTGCTGCAAGGTGTACACAAACTGCTACCTCAAAATCGGGGGCACTTGAGAGACAAATACAAGAATCTGGTTCCTGACAACATTCTTATCACTTGGCAAGATTATGTTCTGGTCACCTGCATAACAAAACAAAAACAATGTAATCCAAGCAAACAGGTAACATAACAATATTTGATTAATAAACAAACTAAATAAACAATTACCAGAATGAGGTTCCCAGTGCTTAGCAATGAAATTCTTGAAATGGATACTAGCAGATTGGCGTACAGAAAGATCAGAGCCACCATCAACAATTATTTGCAATATCCTTATCAAATGCTGTGGAGTGTGCTGCAACTGAAAAAAAAAACCGAAATTTCAATCAGATTTTAAACCTTAATAGCAGATAATACAACCACAGTCAAATCAAGTCAATCTAATGAAGAAAAAAAACATCGATACTCCGAATTTGGATAAGCTTAGTTCTATCACAATTCTAAAATAATAAAGAGAGAAATTGAACTAAGCAGAGAGGAAGGAATAAAAACCAGAAAAAGAAAAATTTGGTGTATACCTGATTAAGGCTCTGCTCAGCAGCTCTGCGCTCGTCAGGATTGGGACTGAAAGCAGCCGCGCCAACGATTAAAGCGAGGCTAGGCAGATCCATCGGGGAATTCACAATCGGAAAGTCACGAATTTCAAGTCTCCTCCCGGAGGAAATCGACGAGACTCGAGAGAGTCAAATCAGGAGGAAGAAGAGACGACGAAGACGAAAGAGAGAGAGAGGTATAAGAGAAGAAGGTCTAGGGTTTTAAATGGTTCGTTGGTGTGGTTAAGTCTCTCTCTCTCTCTCTCAAACGCGCGTGGTAATAAGTGAAAAATAAAATAAAAACCAGCACGTGACACACACAATACAAAAACCGAGACTTTGCCTGGAGCTAGTAGTCCTTCACGCCTTACTAGTTTACACGGTCGATGGACGCTTTTGTTTTTTTTGGTCCGTAAATAATTGGGTTTATTATGTAGACTATTAAACAAATATTATAATAACAGGACAAAATTTCAAAATTATTCAATAAATGAATTGATTGAATTTTTTCACTATTTTTTAATTTCTTATTTGATTCTTTAATGATTATATTCAAAATAGTAATATCCTAACTTCATATTTAAACTCCATTATGATCATGGATAGGAATGAATTTGTGAAAAGTACATAAAATAATTAAATTAGAAATATCCTAAAGAACCAAATGATATTAATCATAACAAAACAATACTTCTATACATGCAAATACTCTAATTGGAGTATGTTGTATTAAAATTTTAATATGGTAGGGAACACTATTTATAAAAGATATTGGAGAACAAAAACTTTTTATAATAATTAGCTTAGAAAAAAAATGATGAGTAATCTTCTGAATTTAGTGGGCCAATCCGACCTAATAGACAACTCATTGATTTCATCTTACGTCAGGTACAGTTCATCAAATGCGAATTATTTCTTAAATTTTAAAATAATAGCTACTTCTTTGGTTGGTTGCAAATGGGCTTCAGGAGTAGCGCGGGATAAAATGGGCCTGTAGAACATTTGATGGGCCACAATTCTCAAAAGCTTTTCTTCCTCTTTTTTTCTTTTGTTCACTGCTCTCAAAAGTCAAAAGCTTTCCTTTTGGTCTCAAAAGCTCATTATCATTAGGGTAGAAAAAAGAGTACATATAAGTGGTAAGTTGTAGTACTAGTAACATATTAAATATTAATTCTGTGAAAAGTTCTTTGATCACAGTCTTTTTTTAATAATCATTACTTGATAAATTATCTACGTGGAAAACAATACATCTTACCCCCATTTCATTTGGAGGATGTACAATGTGTCAATGTGAGACTAGCCGTTGGATGGGTCTACTCACATTCGTTGAAGAACATTAGGTACTGTTAAAACTTACAACCTTTTTCTCACCCAATGTGCATTTGCATGTGACATGCCTAGTGTTACTCTTTATCTTTTTACACACATAAGTTTCAGTGCAGATCAGATGTTTCTCTTTTTACATTTTGTCAACAAGTTTCACTTTTAGCTATCGTTTACAAAAGAAAAAGTTTCAAATATACAAGAAAAATATTAATCGGCAGTAAAATCTCTAAGTCCATTTACGGTAACCAGAGAATGGTTGTTACACTATGATCATCAAGATTAAGACCAAACAGTCACAAGAGATCTTAACCATTGATTCAATTTTGGTCAACGACTCGAACTCCCAACATAACCAAAACAGTCAGTCGTAATAAAAAGACGCCCCGGTAGGCGTATAACAGAACAACAACACCAAAAGAAAAGGGAAAAAAAAAACAGAGGAACTAATAAACGGACCATGAGCTCCACAGAGACATACGAGCCGTTATTGACACGACTCCACTCGGATTCTCAGATAACTGAACGGTCTTCGCCAGAGATAGAGGAGTTTCTCCGCCGTCGTGGATCCACAGTGACACCACGGTGGTGGCTAAAGCTGGCAGTGTGGGAGTCAAAGCTTCTATGGACACTCTCTGGAGCCTCTATAGTGGTCTCTGTTCTGAATTACATGCTCAGCTTCGTCACCGTCATGTTCACCGGTCATCTCGGTTCTCTTCAGCTCGCCGGCGCTTCCATCGCCACCGTCGGAATCCAAGGCCTAGCTTACGGTATCATGGTACGAAGGCACATTTGAGTTCATAAAGTAAAAAACAGAGTGAAGAACACGAAACAACGTCGTTTAATTCTATATTTATTGTACACTTCATATGTTGATCGGTTTCTCCTTATCGAACATTCTTGAGTTTTAAAAAGTTTTGTTAATCAAATTGACTAGTTAGGAATGGCGAGCGCGGTCCAAACAGTGTGTGGTCAAGCGTACGGAGCGAGACAGTACTCATCAATGGGAATAATCTGCCAACGAGCCATGGTCTTGCACCTTGCAGCTGCAGTCTTCCTCACGTTCCTCTACTGGTACTCGGGTCCAATCCTTAAAACAATGGGCCAATCCGTAGCCATAGCACACGAGGGTCAGATCTTTGCACGTGGAATGATTCCACAAATTTACGCATTTGCCCTCGCTTGCCCGATGCAGAGGTTTCTTCAGGCTCAGAACATAGTGAACCCTTTGGCTTACATGTCCTTAGGAGTTTTCTTGCTCCACACGTTACTCACGTGGCTGGTTACCAACGTGCTGGATTTCGGCTTGCTTGGGGCGGCTCTGATTCTCAGTTTCTCATGGTGGCTGCTAGTAGCTGTGAATGGTATGTATATCTTGATGAGCCCGAATTGTAAGGAGACATGGACAGGGTTTTCAACGAGGGCATTTAGAGGGATATGGCCTTACTTCAAGCTCACGGTAGCTTCAGCAGTTATGCTATGGTAAACATAAAGCTGTTTGATATGAGCGTTTTGAGTATATGGTTTAAAGAAAGCTGATACCAAATTTGAAATGAAATATTCTTCAGTTTGGAGATATGGTACAACCAAGGGCTAGTGATTATCTCTGGTTTACTCTCCAATCCGACAATTTCTCTAGACGCTATTTCGATTTGGTATTTTTTCACTTACTTATCAAAATACCGATGAATCTCAATGGTTTCTTGACTAGTTGAGTCATTTTGCAGCATGTATTACTTGAATTGGGATATGCAGTTCATGCTTGGTCTAAGTGCAGCAATCAGGTATTAACAAAATGATCCATTTAAATCTTCAGTCGAAATGATCCATTTGGAAGCATCATACCGTTTTTGTGTTTTTGGTCAGTGTGCGAGTGAGCAATGAGCTAGGAGCGGGAAATCCACGAGTGGCTATGTTATCAGTAGTGGTTGTCAACATCACGACTGTTCTCATCAGCTCAGTTCTCTGTGTCATCGTGCTTGTGTTCCGCGTTGGCCTTAGCAAAGCCTTCACCAGCGATGCAGAAGTTATAGCAGCCGTCTCTGACCTCTTTCCTCTTCTCGCCGTTTCCATTTTCTTAAACGGAATCCAGCCAATTCTCTCTGGTAAAATCACAAAAGAGACCCTCTTGTGAATGCTTGATTGATGCTTTGGTCTTTGTGGATTGATTTGTTTTGTTGAATTGGTAAAAAGGGGTTGCTATTGGGAGTGGGTGGCAAGCAGTGGTGGCTTATGTGAATCTTGTTACGTACTATGTCATTGGTCTTCCTATTGGCTGTGTCCTTGGCTTCAAAACCAGTCTTGGAGTTGCTGTATAATCTCTTTCTCTCTTTCTCTCTTTCTTTGTATTTATATGTATTGTATTATACATAACACTTGGGAGATTTTTCTTTACAGGGGATCTGGTGGGGGATGATTGCAGGAGTCATACTTCAAACCCTAACTTTGATTGTTCTTACACTTAAAACTAATTGGACTTCCGAGGTAAGACAGTGACAAACCTCTCTCTCTCTGTAGTCCAAAGTTCTTACCTTTGCTCTGCATCTGTTGTAGGTAGAAAATGCAGCTCAGAGAGTAAAGACTTCGGCAACTGAGAATCAAGAGATGGCTAACGCAGGTGTTTAAGATAACAGCAACAGTGACTCTGTTTTTTTTCCCCTCTTTTGGTGAAAAGAGATATAAGATGAAATAAGTAACCTTTTGATTCTTATGAAGTTATTTGAGGATTCGTTAACTACAGAGAAAAATAATGGACGACCTACTTAGTTCTCTTCTGCAAAATCTTATCCTGCGACTTTAGATGATTACAAAAACAAGACTTTTCGCAATTTTCATAACCCCACAAGTTCTTCCGTCTGTAAGCTACCATAACCCAAAGACCCTTCTTGTGGTTTATCATACAACACAGTTTCTCTTGCATCATCATCATCGTCATCTCCTTCATCCTCATCGTCACTAGATTCACTACTTATATCTTCTACCCCCTCTTCATCATCATCAGATCCATAAACTCTAGCAATAATGGTTGCTGTTTCATTTCTGATACCAGTAAGTTCCTTAGCTTCCTCTAGCTCATCTTGAGTTGAAGCCAATGATAAAAGCACATTCTTAGCTTTCTGATCAGGTGGTACCCCACAGCTCTCCATCTCTTTATACCAACCAAGAGCACTTCCGAAATTCTTGCACCTCCCAGACGCATCCATGATAGTTGTTAAGATGGTTTGATTAGCTTTGATTCCACTTAACCTCATTTTCTCATATACCTCCATCATCTTCTCAACATCGTTCGCTTTCGCATACCCTTTTATCAGTGTCCCGTAGGTGACTATATTCGGTTCAAAACCGTCTACTTTTATCCTCTTGAAGAATTTCTCAGCACCCTCCATGTCAGATGCATTCACATATGCTGATAACATAGTTGTGTACGACCAGAGGTCCGGGAAAATTCTGCGAGGGAAACATGTTAATTGCTTATCAATTTTCAAACAAGCAAACAAGATGGAAGTATTATTTACCTGTCCCGCCGCATGCTCTTAAAGACAGTCTTTGCTTGCTCCACCATCCCAGAAATAGCAAATGCATCCAGCAAAATGTTATAAGCTTTATGTGTTGGCCTGAAAGATAAAAAGACAAATAACTGTAAACACTTCAGCTAAAACAGCAAAAGAATAGACGTTTGGAAGCCAAAATACAAAATCCAAAAAACTAACCTTACACCAGCATCAAGCATCTCTTCAAAAACAGATAGAGCTTCTTCCTCTCTTCTGGCTCTTCCATATGCTTTGATAAGTAAAGCATAACTTACAACGTCGGGTTGAATATCAGATCTTTGCATCTGAAAAGTTAAACATTTTAGTTAAAAGGGTTAGATCACTACTATTACAGGCCAATACATACCCTAATGGTAATTCTAGTATATACTAATTACTTAAAAGAAAGGAATCATTCAGATCACCTGGTCATAGATCTTAGAAACTTCTTTATAACTAGTTTCGAAAGACATAAGGCTATTGTAAGTGACTGTAGACTGGGGAACTCCTTTCCCAACCATTGAAGAAAATACTTTTCGAGCTTTCTCATAGTTGCCAGCCTTCTTGTACATGTATATCATCATGTGATACATCTTTTGATCCGGCTTCAATGGAGATTTCTTCTCATCTAAAAGAGTCTCAAAAACCTCTTCAGCTTCTTTAAATTTGTCCCCCTCTACAAAAGTCTTAAGTATAATCTGATAAGTTATAGCAGAAGGCTCTGGGCCTGAAGACTGCATCCTTCGAAATATCGCTTCAGCATTGTTGCATTTGCCTCCTCTCCCATAAGATTCCATGAGAGCGGTATAAGAAATCACGTTTGGAGTCGAGCCCATCTTACTCAATACACTCAAAACCCTTTCAGCTCCGTTGAAGTTTCCTAGTTTCCCATAAGCTGTAATGAGCATCAAAAAGTCTATTTCACTGAAATTCCACCAGTTCTGGTATCTAAGCCATTCAAGAATCTGCAAATCAAAAGAAAGGAAGGAACCAAATATCAGATACAACCCGACAACTTTCCTATCAAAACTAGGAGCTTGCAATAGCCAATCTTCTAACAGTGCTGAGAGTAATCACAGTTTCTTTCATGCTGACGTAAATTCTTCAGGTATAAATAACAAAAAGCTTTCCGCAGCACCACTATTGAAATCCTCAAAAGTAGATTAAGATGACTCATCTAATTTCTCAATCAAGATTCAAGACTAAGTTCATGAAATTCTTTCCAGCCAATCTAACATGGAGATATATACTTAAAGGGTCCAATTCTTTTCAGATTCTCAATTGTATCTAAAAGTATCAAAACAGAAAAGGGAGTCATTCATTCTCCACATACCTCACTGACAAGGTTCCATTTCTTAAGCTGCTTAAATCTAACCAAAGTACCCAAAACAAGATCCCTTGGAAGACCTTGGTCACCGTCAGTTTTGTATTGCCTAAGCACCGGAACAGCAGAACCCGTCGATTCAATCTCTAGCATAAGCCCTCTCCATCTCTTCTGATCCGTCTCGTCAGCTGCATCCTTGAAAACCTCCATTTTCCTCCTCTTTTGCAGGAATTTCCTTGGAGCCAACATTCCCATACAAACAACTCTGAATCGGTTTTGGATTTTAACACCAACATTGATAATATTGTTCTGTAGTTTCCTCTGGCTGACACAAAGCAAAACACATGGACGAATTTGTAAATGAAAAACCAAAACTTTTAATAGCCTAAACGAAAAGAACATAAACCCTAGCAGTAGCTAAGCCTCAGATGATAAACCCATTTGGACACAGCTGCTAAAAAGCTTACACAATCAATTGAATTAGACGAAACCCAACACGGATTTTTGTAGAAATTTTGAAAGGCGGTCCCTTTTCCATAGAATTATCGAACCCGTCAATTGAAAACGAAAGAAAACTCAAGAACAAAAGCAAAGTCCAAAATGAAAGCTGTTCCAAAAAGGTTAAGAAGTAAAAAGTAGAAAGGAAGGAGAAAAGGAAACCTGTGATTACTTGATGGAACTGAAACAAACGGCTTGAAAATTACAGCCTGTGACATTTAAAGTTCGCAGCTTCTTCTCTGTCGCAGTAGCCGAGAGGAAGAAGAAGAAAGCTACTCTTCTCTTATCCTTTAAAAGTTAAAACTTCAAAGTGGATAATTTTTTATTTTTTCTTAATACTACTTCAAGTCTTCAATAGCATTATAAACCCTTTTTTAACTCAAAATTTAATTCAGTAATTAGAGGCGGGGTTTCATGGAAAATTGACAATGATGCCCCTCTGAGCACCTGCTATTTACACGGCCATACGACATGTTTAAGAGCAATTGCTGATTTGCTTCAATATTTAGCTGATGTGAAGAAGAAAGAAGACTCGTGTAGTCTCGAATTGTGTAAGGTAATGAACTAATGATTGCATCGATTTGTAAAGTCAGAAAGAAAGATGATCTTTTGTCTTTGATTTATATTGGTCCTTTAAGGATATGATACCAAAGAAAGGATAGGCTTTGACCATGCTGTGTAAAAGAAAGCTTCATTTGAAGTTTGCATTTGGCACTGATACTTAAACATAGTTCTTATATCAGATGGATTACATACTCCACATTGCACATTTGACTTCGACTAAAGATCTGAATCAGATTTGAAGGAAAAAAGAGTGGTATTGAATAGGCACAAGAGTTCCAACTAGTGAAATCTCATAAAATCAAATCTAACAATGTTCCCATATGGAGGTGATATAAAACACCTGAGGTTTAAATTACATACGGGAGATCAGAAGAGGGACAGAAGCAGGAGCTTCCTCTTCCATCTCATGTTCGAGCTCTCCATAGCGCTCAAGCACACGCATCCTGCAGTCTTCAGCTGCCAGCACTCCGGTTGAATAAGCACCGTGCACTGATCCCGGGTAGCTTGAGCTAGTGGCTTCCCCCGCAAAGAATAGATTATCCAATGGCACTCTCAGTCTCTCATAGAGGTCGTGAGGTTTGTTCACAATGTCATAGCTATATGATCCCAATGAATTGATGTCTGATCCCCACCTTGATACCAAATAATTTATCTGCCAACAGAAAACCCCATTAGAGCTTGTACATTGGCAAAACAATATAGCAACTCAGGTGAAAGAAAAGGTAGTTTGGAGCAGTACCGGTGAAGAGGCATCTGGAAGAATTTTCTGTAGTTGCGAAAAGGCAAAATTTGCAGCTGCTTCATCGGACTTTTTCTCGATGTCTCTAGCGAGCTGACCAGCCGGCATGTAAACAAGGACAGGATGGCTTGTGGCTTTATGCAGGTTCAAGAAATAACTGCATCCGTAGGAAGTTTCTGCAACGACTCCTAAAAACTCTACGTTTGGCCAAAAGACGTTGTCAAAATTCAATATGATCTTGTTCTCGATTCCAACACCGAGATCGTTGATAGCTTCTTGTTTCCACTGTGGAAGCTTTGGTTCGAATGTTATCATTCCTGACTTTAAGACTCCTAGAGGAAGAGCAATGACTGCAGCATCCGCAACAAACGTGTCTCCTTTCTCTGTAGTCACCTTCACACCACTGTAGCGCCTTGAAATCTTGGTAATTCTGACAAAACAAAAGTCCAATAAGGTTTTAGCTGCAGACTCGTTAAATGGTGGAAACTCCTTCGACAAATGAATCGTACCTGTGACTTAGTCGTATATCAAGACCTTTCGAGAGAGTGTTGATTACAGGGCGATACCCTCTAACCATAAGACCATGTCCACCGGGCAACAGTTCTTCCTGTGAATGTTTCAATTAACAAATCACTAAACGGGGACATACCTCAACCACTAAACCGAGGACAGACATAGAAGTTAAGTTACTAACCTGATCCCAACACTTTGCCGAGATGGTTTCAGCATCAGCAGCAAACCATCCTTCCATGCGGCACAAGTACCACTGAAGCACATTATGGGCAAGTCCCTCCAACCTATAAGTGAAAATCTAATTAAGCATGCAACAAATATAAAAGCGGATAAGTAACAAATCAACGGAATGAGTTGAGACAATATGTTTCCATACCTCAATTCAGGGTTCCTCTTAAATACAATAGAAAAGGCTTGAGCTATTGACATGTCTTCGTCCTGCTCATCCCTGACTTTACAGATCTGCATTTGTGAAACAACTGTTTAGTAAATCAAAGAGGCGCAACATCCATAAAACATAATAAAAGAGAAAGTGGACACCAAGTACACACCTCTTCCAGAATGTGCTCAAAATTTTCGCCAACTTTTGTCACCAACTCTTGAGAAACTTGGTTACCAGCCTTGTCGAACAGAGCATAACTGCAGAAAACATAATTGCGCCATGAGTTTCCAACAAAGAGAGAAGATTACTTAATATACACATTTAGAATATCCACAACGGTTGTACACACCTCTCAAGATCGTGATCATACAAAACCGAATTGTCACCGCTAGTACGATAAAGAGGTAATCCTAATCTACCAATTACTGCAGCCAAAGGATTCTCTTTACAGACACCATGCAACCTGTCACAAAACGATATTGCTTAGTTGGCATCGATGACAAAAGATCCAAACAGCAATCAGTGAAAAAGATAGGTTGAAGGAGCCATGATATTACCAAGATGCACCGAGATCAACTGGAAAACCAAATGAGTAATCAGTGTGAACTCGTCCACCAATTCTGTCACGAGACTCCAATACAACAACCTGAAAGGAAGCATCCTGAAGAGTGCGAGCGGCTGAAATTCCAGCCATACCACCTCCAATCACTATCACTGAAGGTGATCTCTTCTTCTTCATCTTCTCGTCTGTTGAGACGCAAATAGCTGAAACACCAACGCAACATATGAAACAGTTCAGGGCACAACAGAAAATAACAAAATTCGGATTCATGTAATATAACTGAATAACTTATTCATTATCAGACAAAGTATTAAGATTTCATAAAAAAAACAAAAATCATAAGAAGTAAAGATGATACCTTTACGCAGCTGACGATTAGTTTTGCCTCCGGACTCCATGATTCAACAATGAACGGAGTAATTACTCTCAAGATTATTAAAATTAGTACTACTATTACACAGCGATAAAGGATCTAACGATTTCTGCTCGAAAAGAAAGAGAGAAATCGGCAATTGAGGAGAAAAACTAAGAATTGAGATCAGAAGACTCGTATTAGTGAAGTAGCTTGCAATCGAAGGATTAAAACCTAGTTTTCTAAAAAAATTCATGCGATTTTCTCTTATCTGTTTCTTCCACAGAGATCAACGAAGATCAGATTCGAATGCGTAATTTGAAGCAAAACAATGAGAAACAAAATCAAAGAGCGATAGAAAGAGAGAGGCTCAGGAGTCGGGTCGCAGCTTTTTCTATTAATAATCGTGTTTGTTTTCAGAGTGCTGATTTGTAAGATGCTTATTGGTTGACTTAATTAATCACATTCTATACGTTTTTATTATTTTAGTAATTTTTTTCTGCTTCGCTTTAATCGGAAACCTACACGCTCGAGTATGTGATTAGGATAAACTCGCTCCTCTTGTAAGACACGTGTCACTTTAGAAGGACATAATCGGTAATTTGATTTCACCGTTAACTTGAGGAAACTAAAAATCGAGTAGGTATGGGACTCGCTAGTCGTTACGTACGAATCGTGGTGGAGTAAACCACGTTAGCGTTTTCCGTTTTTTGTATAACGTATGCGTTTTGAGCAGTAATATGGGTTAATGTTCATATTCATAGACCCAAAAAAGCCCATGATAATGTCAAATGCAGGCCTAGTCTATCCTTTTTATTTTGTTTTTCTGATGAACCTTGAGAACAAATATAAAAGTATTGACACATGTATGATCTTTAGGTTCCCAACACTTGATTGATACTATAATTCAACTGTTTAAAAATAAGTTATAAGTATGAGACTAACTTATTAGATCTCTATAATACATTTGACTTAGCTTTTATGCTTGCTTAGGCGACCAAAAATAAATAACAATCACCAACTGTAAGAAGAATAATTTCGGAGGAAAACTATATGCCAAGTCAGCCTATTTTACCCATATGAAGACTGTCGGTGGTCGCCGGTGCCGACAGTTGACTTTGCGGTCCCGCCGGAGATCCAAATCCCAACATGTCCGCTGGTTGTTGTTGCACGGTCTGCATCTAATTTAAAACATGACACGTCAGATATTAAATAAATATATTTGTCTTTCTTCAAAACGATGCCGTCTGCAACTGACCTGATTTCCCGCCGGCGGCATCTGGGGAATCCCGCCCATGTACCTAGCGAGCTGCTCCGATAAGATTTGGTTCTGTGCTTGGAGCTGCAACTGTACCGGGTTTTGACATACTAAACCGGGATGGTTCTGCGGAGCGGACCGGTTCATAACCGGGAATTGAGACAATTGCATCTGACTTTGCATAGCCATCTGATTAATGTATGGAGATGATTGTACCCCGGGAAACATCATCGGACTTGCTGCTGCTGCTGCCGCCGCCGCCATTCCACTTCCCATCCACATCACTTGGAGTTGCATTTGAAGTGATTTTAAGTAATCAATTGCTTCATCCAATATCGAAGCTTTATCTGTCTACACAAAAAAAGAAGAAGACAAAACCATATTTAAACACACCAATCAATTACAGCTTAATTAACTCAGTTTTTTTGTGATGAAAAAACTTACTCTGCTGCAGTGAGGTATGAGTTCTTGAAGAGCTTTCATTCTTTCATTGATCCGATCTCTCCTCCTCTGTAATTAATAGACAAAGATCACATCAGAATTATTATTACTGAATGGTTGATCAACTAGTCAGAAATAGTATATGTATACCCTTTCTGAGAGATTATGAACTTCAGCTGCACGGCTTCTTCGAGTAGATCCTGACCGTTGGCTCGATTTGTTACCCATGGTTTGATCATCGGTTGAGGTCAAACCTATATCTGATTGAGACACAGATTCTTGATCAGCATCCATAACATGTTTTCTTTTACGGTCAATGGTTACACTTGTTCCACTAACGGTTTCTTTGTTGTTCCTTCCATAGCTGCAACCGGAGGAGCCACCTGACGAAGTGTCAAGTCTTTCTTCGACGTTCTTGCTTCTATCACTCATAGAAACCGGAAGTGTAGTGGCCTGATGAATATTTGTTGACTGGTTGCTGCCGCAATGACTCGGTCCGACTGTTATAACCGAGGATCTAAACTTAGGAGGAGCCATGGCTTGAGCCTCATGCTTAACTGTCTCTTCGATCGTTCGTGGCTTCTCAGGACCTCCGAGGTGATCGATCGAAGAGAAGAAATGAGAGGAGAACTCGGATTCGAAAGGGTCGATGACGTCATCCGGAGGGTATTGTATCCAGGAGACGGTTTCTTGATCATCTAGAGCAGCGTAGTTAGGCTTTTGTACTGTTTCTTGGTTGTCAAGAAAAATATTGTTGGGTTTTCTTAGGGTTTCTTGTTTGTGGGTTTGGACTTGGACTGACGGTTCTCTACGAGCTTGGCTTTGTAAAACCACTTGACCATCTCTCCACAATAGCTCCACTAATTCATCTTCTGGTCTGTCCCAACATATGAATGTTTACAAACATATTTTAAACAAACAATACTTAAATAGCTATGATTAAGATGTGAAATTGGTATATAATTATGAAATACTTGAATTGGAAAATTGATATATACCTGATTGATCTTTTATTAGTGGACATGTGAAAATTATCTTCAAAATTCCAATCAGCAAACACTTGTTCCATGTCAGATCTGTAAAGACACTTAAATAAAGAATATATTACTTTTTTGTAAGTGAATAAGAAATGATTTGATTCATAATTAGTATAATGATTAACAGGAGATTTGAGGAAAAAGGATGATGAAAGCAATCAACTTAGAAAAGATTATTCGAAATCCCAACAGTTTAATGATTAGAAAATAATTAAACCAAACAACCCTCTCCAACAATCTAGGAGGAAATGATTTAATAAAGCAACTAATTCTATATATAGTAAACTCTTACTAAGGGGAAGCTATAAAAGTAATTACCAGATTTAGAAGCCTCTGAATGGATGGAAGATTTAGCTATATCAGTTTTTTTTTATTGCTTCACACGTAACAAAAATCGAGCAAGGAGGGACAAAAGAAGAACAAAAGATTCTATCTCCAAAACCTTCTCGGTTTTATCTCTCTTCTAGATAGGGAATTGTTCTGAAACTGAGGGAGTAAAGTTGAAACAGAACAGTAACACAGAGAGAGAGAGAGAGAAAGAAGAAAGAGAGGCTAAGGTTCTTCTTGCCAGGTTCAGACAGAAAGGGACAAGAGCTAGAGGAGGGAAGCAGAGAGATTATTACGGTAAGTAAGCGAGTGAGCGAGGGGGAGATAATGATTCGGTGGGGGCAATAGTACTGAAACTGATCAGGATGACCGACACGTGGCGAATTGTCAGACAACTAGTTAAAGAGTTAGTGAGACCCACCAACTCGGTTGGATTTTGTCTGTGAAGTTGAGAGAGATCTATTGCTCGATTTCTAGAGGTGGGTTTCTGATCTGTACCTTATCTGCAACACTCTTTGAGTCTTGACCAATGATTAAGGGTGTTTTTGTCAAATCATAACACCCCTCTTATGCTTCTCTTTCAGCGAATAGTATCTCTAATAATGGTAAACAAAAAACAAATTGAAGTTCTCTATTTTCTACGATGCTTCGATGAGTTTATATCATCATCTACTATATGAATATATGAACCGTTTTATAATCATCTGAATTCAATTTCATGTCAGAGTCTCATTAAAACCCGAGCGGAAATAATCTTGAGAAGTCATCATTTTTTCCCCCGGCAAATTTCCACATCGCATTTATTTCACGTGTTGACTAGTTAAAGCTACCATCGTAAGTTTTTGTGTTATTATCATTCTCTAAACAACTGCAAGTTTATACATATAACTTTTAGTTGATTGTGAATTTGGAATTTATTAATTATACACAAAATTTTGGATATTAATAACAGTTTTGAACCTAAATATGCAATCACAAATTCACAATGTCGTAATAAACCGTGGACCGTTGTGACTTGTTTGTCATGGACCACAGACAAACAATGGTCCACCAAAATTATGATCACATTAATTTCCGATCCTTATCACAATAATTTAACAGTAGATCAGTTTCTAACCCTTATCACATCAATCTTATCGTTTAATGTGCATAACCCCTACCGATCTAATGATAAACAAACATATTATTAGTATGATAAATTCATGAATATATTACATTGCAACTTACAAGTAGACAGACAGACATATATAGTGGGTGCATTTGTGAAGAAAGCATCCACCGAAAGGAGACATTTCCCTTTAAAAGTCTTTGGCCCTCATTTGCTTTTTCCACGAAAGAGACGAGGTCGTAATAGCGTCCATTCAAGGCTATAGAAGGCCATGAGCCAAGTAACTCAGTTTTTGTTTCCAGCCATAGAAATAGTAATTTAGTGCAAAATATGGAATTTAAATATGAGTAGTTTAGTGAAAATTGCTGAATAATAACACTTTTTCTTCCGTATGCAAGTTTTTTTTTTTTTTGATAAATTATTTTGTATGCAAGTTGCTATTTGCTAGTTGGATGAATTAAGTTGATAGATAGATTCGTTCGTCGTGGACGATACATGTAAAACGTTGTTATCCCAATCAAGCAAAGAGGAACACGGTTACACAGATGCCAGCCATAAATCATAAAACCCCAAAACCCTTCGATTGCTATTTTATTTTTCTTATAATTTTTGTTTGCATTTGACTCAAATGATGTCGTTGTATTTGAATTTATAACTCATGTCGACATATAAGTCGTCGCCTAGTTGGATAATTAATTCCATCATCTTCTAAACCGATATATGAATTAATTCTATGCATATACATTAGATTTCGACGAAGGAACGAATCTATCAATCATCATTGATTAAGGAACCATATACATACATTAAATATTTATGAATATGCATATTCATAGGATGAAGATAACATCACATTAAATAGAATGACATTAGCAAATTGAATTTATCAGAAAAGGCCCAAAAGTTTTAAGTCATGTCATATAACAGATATTGTACTGTGTTGTGGAGATGCGTTATTGGGCCTAAGATACGGCCCAGTTTAGTCCGAAAAATACAAATTTATCAGAGAAAAGGGCCGAACAAAACGTCAAAACCCTAACTCTATAAGAGACCGTTCTGAAACATTCAGGCGGCGGTGGCGGCGATGGAAGTAGACGGATGGTGGTAGGAATGAAAGGCTAGAAGCGGCGGAGAAGTATGTGGATAAGAAATAACAAAAACTGAGGGGATCATGAAGTTCTTCGTTATATTATAGTTTTCAATCTGAATTTCAATTCCGCCGCTCGCCTTTTTCCTCTCCGCCTTTTCCGTCTCTCCGATCTGCTCCCGCCGCCGACCTTGTGATGATTATAGCTCTGAAGGTCCATACAAGGATATTCAAATCTCACTTCTTGTAGAATAGAAATTTCGAAAGTTATTATTGAATAGAAGAACTTTTATTAGTCAAGATTGCAAAATATTTTTATATTCTTTGTGCACTCCTGAAATACACATTCACGAATTTATAGATCCATTTGTTAGCTTAATTAAACTCTAAAGTTCAATGTCTTTTTTTCTTTGGTGAGTTTGTCTGGGAAGTAAAAAAAAAAGTTTTGATCAGACACTCAAATTTTGAGTATCATTCTTTAACATTCAGAATATCAATTTTGAGTATCATTTACAAAGACCAGACACTAAAATGTTAAGTCCAGCTAAGTATCATTCTTCAACGTTAATTAAAGTTTTATCACATCCCTTGAATAATTTGAGTCTCTACAGAAAGTTTTTGAAGAGCATATTATTATTAGCAGCAGTGTAACTTGGGACGGCCCACAGGACAAGCTCAAGATACTTCCAATTTTGAAAGCAAAAGTGGAACCAAAACACTTTATATGCTTAGAATTTGGTCTATTAGAAATAATTTTTTCTTGTTGAATTATTGAATAAAAGAACTTTTATTAATCAAAAAGTAATTCATCTTTAACAAGTAAAAATTAAGAATGACTGCATTTTACTGAAGGAAAGGACATACGAATGCTAAGACGACCTTAAAATCTCCCAAAAGTAAAAGTAACAAAAAAAAAACTAGACCACATCAACGGAAACAGTGGGTTGATCAGCTTCTACGTCTTTGGATTTCTTGAAGAACAATCTAGCCCATCTCTTCTTAAACTGTAAAATTTCCATCACAACCGCAAACGCTGCAATGCAACAGATTATGGTAGTATAGGCGATTTTCCAGATGCTTCCGGGTTGTAAAATAGACAAGCCTTTGTAGATATTGTATATGCTTAGTACAATCACTATGTATCCCATAGTATGATGATACCAGTTCCAGTATTTTCTGTATTTATGATCCTTGTTCGGTCTTGCTTTGAGCGAAAGTATCTGCAAAAACCCTAAAGCAAACAGAAGTAATCCTATCACGGTATGCAGTGTAGTCCTCATCCCGGTATGTCTCGCCATGTAGATTGCTGTTCCTAATCCTCCGATCAAACCGGAAAAATAACCCGTGGTTTGACAAACAACGTGTATATAGAACCATGTGGGATCTAATACCTCGTAATTCTTCATATATCTTGCAGCCATAACTCCGATGGGCATGAGAATCCCCCAGCTCAATGCATTCACTATTGCATGGATTTGTTTTACCAACAACATGTTTCTGTTAACTGATTTTGTGGTTGTGACTTGTCCGGAAAGCAAATCCAAAGAAGCCATGGATTTGAGATTATCACCACTCATTGCGTGCATTCCAAGTCTATCTCCTTCCTTCAACGGACCGTCTTGCCATAAGTGATTAACGACGGTTGTGTTAGGAGGCAAGACTAAAGTTGCAAATATCATCATCTCTCCATTAGAATACTCAGCGGATACTTGTGTTACACGAAGGCTAAGAGGAGACTCTTGAAGCATAGGAGAGTAGCTATTAATGGAGGAAGTATAAGCACGCATGACACCAGAAGTTGAGTTTCGATAAGCCACGAGTGCTTGAGCTCCCACCATGCCTTTGCTTGTCGGGTTTATAGCCCACGATATCCAACTAGAAGACTCAAGATTGGAGTGATGGTATGCAATTTCAAGAACTCCGGTTTCTTGAGCATAATTAAAGTGTAGATAAGAGTTTAACACCAAAAGATCCGTGCAAGAGCGAAAGCTTTTTCCGTTGTTGAAGCTGTAAGATTCACATCTAGATCTAGCATGAAGTCCTTGTTCTGTTGCTGCTGTCGTAAAAGATGGAATCAACATGAACAGACAACACAAAACGACTAACGTGGCTCTCGAAGACAAGGACATGATAATAATTATGATTGTGGCTTTTCTCGGAGAACACTAGGGTTTACGATTTTGGAAGAAGAGATTTATGATTTCTGGTGCTAGAAGCTGAGTAGTTTCGCATATTTATAGCGAGTTATATTCACTTCCTAAGACTTAGGACTGTATTTCCATAATTTGATATTGTTTACTTTTTTTTGACCCTTAAGTATATCAACAACAAAAAAAAAAATGTGTACATATATCTATATTAATCCAAAAAATAATCTTTTCACATCTTTACTATATCTAATACGATCTCTTTCAAATTTGGAAAAACCTTTTCTTTATGACTTTATTGCTTTTTAAAAAAAACTTTTAAGTTTTGTTAGTAGCAAAATTTTAAGGAAATTATCAATTACATTATTCGGAATGCTAGCTATTTGTATTTCTTTTCTAAAACATGTGATTAAAATATGTATAAAAGAAACCGACACTCTAAATTTTTAAATTTAAATTTCCATAAGATAATCATTAAAAATAAAATAAAAAATACAACATTAATCTCTTCAAATCAAATTACTTATTCAAGTTAATCTATGAAAATATTTATAGTTTCTAAAAATTATCTAGGTTACGTGAATGTATTATGGATTATTTGAAGTGCATTAAGCGTAGGAAAGCGATGATGCATAATAGTGTCGCAATGTATAATACATAGGTTAGTTGATGTAAAATCTAATCATTTTACTATTTGTTTGTTTACTTGGAATAGTGTCGCAATGGAAAAGTATAAACCTTATCTTCCCGGTCAACTTCTAACGTTATACGTTTTCGGGTGACAAAAAAAGCCTTAAGGTTTTCCGGGATGTTGATTAGTTAGATGGTTATAATTCAGATTAAGGTTTAGATTTTTTAAAAAACGTTAATTTGGTTGGTCATGGTCAAACAGCTTAAGAGAAAACGTAAGGACTTGTCCCTTACCGTCATTTATACAAAACTCTTCTTATTTTAAAATTGTTCTCAAATTGAATAGTATGGTTATAACCGGTCAACTTTAACGACTCTGCCTTTAGTAATTAGTTAATAATACACACTAAGGTGTTATTTATTGGGTCCATTTTCATTATGCGTTCTTTGAATCTTATAGTAATGTATTGTGACGATGTTTATTTTATTCTAGCATGCGTCATTTAAAGGTGATCGAAAGTTGTATTGGTTAAAGACTTTTTTTCAAAGATCTCATTCTTGGTTTGGCGGTCAAACTACTATAGTTTTCTCTCTTTTATTTTGTGCAAATATTTTTCTCATATTTCTTCATCAATACTCAATAGATTAAAGCCTAGATACCACCACTTAAGTGTTTGTGTCTTAGTATCCAAATCAAATTCTGTTTTTGTTAAGCAGTTTAATTGATGATGATGAATTGTAGTTGTTATATTTTTTTTCTTTTCCAATCACTTTACTACGAGTGAATTTTGTTTGTCTTTTAGAGATTAAATGTTGACAAAGAAAGATCAAAACGTTTATCGCAAAATGATCACGTTTGCTTACAATCGCGCCAAACAGAAAAATTCACCAACCACATTTTGTATCTATGTAATCTCATTGACCGTAGCATTTATGCCTCGATAATTCAAAGTTACATAATATTCTCAAAAATATAATTTCATGAACTTGAATATTATGAAAAAATTTAAAATCTACATTTCAAATAGAAGACCATAAAAGTTCAAATATGCATTAGAGAGATCTTTTTTCTTTTATAGTTTCTCTGCCACTACTAAATTTTCAATTGATCTAAGATATAAAACTATATCGTAATTGACTTAAGTATTAACTTTTTAAACATTTATGTTGTTAGTGTAATTCAACCTAATTTTCATTTAAAAAGTACTTGGCAGCTAACTATAACTGTTTATGTTCTTCTTGTTCTCTTAATCCCTTTAAAATATGATGAAGAAATCAAGTTTTAGGACAGAAGAAACGGTAAAAGAAACGAAGTAGATATGAAACCGCGTGAAGAAGAAGATGACTTTAGTCAACAAATATCAGCTATTTTTTTATTTCTCTCTTTTTCAGTAATCTGACTTCACCAAGATCTCTACTCTGTTCTTTCCTCTTCTTCTTCTTCTTCTTCTTCTTCCCTCTCTCTAAGCTTTCTTAATTCTCCTCTATTCCTTCAGAAATCAAAATCTTAACAGTCGAAACTAATTAAATCTTTCCGAAGTAAAGACAACTTCTGCTTCTGATTCTGTCACTTTTAGTTAACTTTTCTTTCCCGGCGACTCAAAGCTTAATTGTCGCCGGCGATTTTTTGTTCTCAAGCATTGATCCTAATGTTTTCCAAGTACAGTTTCATTCTTTGTCTTATTTTCTTCTTCGTCACAGCATTTTCCGGCGACTCCAGAGCTCTTGCTGGAAACAATGAGCAGAAGAACATCTCTGGCTTTTCTGGGATTGACTTTCCAAATCCAATGCGTTTCGGTTCTGCTTCTTCTTCCACAAGCAACGATTGCGGCTTCTCTTCCCCTGAGAAAGAACCCACCAAGGAACGGACCGGAGAAAACAAGACGGTGAAGTTTCACTTAAAGCGCCGGGAGACTACGACTACAGAGAAGGCAACAACAAATTCAGTTCTTGAGCTTCAAATCCGAGATCTCACAAGAATTCAGACGCTTCACAAAAGAGTTTTGGAGAAGAACAACCAAAACACTGTTTCGCAGAAGCAGAAGAAGAATGATAAAGAAGTTGTTACCACTACTCCGGTGGCTTCTTCCGTGGAGGAGCAGGCTGGTCAATTGGTGGCAACACTTGAGTCTGGTATGACTCTCGGTTCTGGCGAGTACTTCATGGACGTGTTGGTTGGTTCGCCACCAAAACACTTCTCCTTGATTCTTGATACAGGGAGTGACTTAAACTGGATTCAATGCTTGCCTTGCTACGACTGTTTCCAGCAAAACGGTGCGTTTTATGACCCTAAAGCCTCTGCTTCTTACAAGAACATAACTTGCAATGACCAAAGATGCAACCTAGTCTCATCACCTGACCCTCCAATGCCCTGCAAATCAGATAACCAATCATGCCCTTACTACTACTGGTATGGGGATAGCTCCAACACTACCGGAGATTTTGCAGTAGAGACTTTCACGGTTAACCTCACGACAAATGGAGGGAGCTCGGAGTTGTATAATGTTGAAAATATGATGTTCGGTTGCGGTCATTGGAACCGAGGTCTCTTCCATGGTGCTGCAGGCTTGCTTGGTTTAGGAAGAGGCCCGCTTTCGTTTTCCTCTCAGCTTCAGTCTCTTTATGGTCATTCCTTCTCTTATTGCCTTGTCGACAGAAACAGCGATACCAACGTTAGTAGCAAACTGATTTTCGGAGAAGACAAGGATTTGTTAAGTCACCCGAATCTGAACTTCACTTCTTTTGTCGCTGGGAAAGAAAACCTCGTCGACACATTTTACTACGTACAAATCAAATCCATTCTAGTCGCGGGAGAAGTTCTAAACATACCTGAAGAAACATGGAATATCTCATCAGATGGAGCTGGAGGGACGATCATTGATTCAGGTACAACCTTAAGTTACTTCGCAGAACCTGCATATGAATTCATCAAGAACAAGATTGCTGAGAAAGCTAAAGGGAAGTATCCGGTCTATAGAGATTTTCCAATCCTAGATCCTTGCTTCAACGTCTCTGGCATTCATAACGTTCAGCTGCCAGAGCTTGGGATTGCTTTTGCAGATGGCGCTGTTTGGAACTTCCCGACAGAGAATTCTTTCATATGGTTGAATGAGGATTTGGTTTGCTTGGCAATGCTAGGAACTCCCAAATCAGCATTTTCAATCATTGGAAACTACCAGCAGCAGAATTTTCATATACTCTATGATACAAAGAGGTCTAGGCTCGGGTATGCACCTACAAAGTGTGCAGATATATAATCTTTCTTGTCGATTTTTAAGTCCATCAAAGCAACTGAACACACAATAAGAACAGATTCATTTTTTTCCCTTTAGATTTTTTCATTCTTTAGGATATTCCTTCAAACATGTAATGTATTTGCTGTAGAACAAAGATCATACCAAACTAATGTACTTATTCAAATTCATTTCTGAATACAAAGTGATTTAATTTTGCTTGCTACATGCATTTTCTCAAACTCTATAGTCTACCATCAATGACAAGTAAATTTGTAGTCACTGGAATTGTCAAAGTTTGATTAGTAATCCCTGAATTGTTTGTGAGTTTAGGACTCACTTTGGTAAGGTTTTAAGGCAAAGGAGTTGTCAAATCATCGTCTTTGTTGATCCAATTTGAAAGAAATGCAGAAAATCTAGAGAAATTGGAAACTAAAGAAGCTTGAGTCTATTGCAGAACACAAACTATACAAAAGAAATCGGATTATGTACCTGAGCATGGTCGGAGAAGAGAGTTGCAGAAAAGAGGTGTCTCTGTTTTGCAAAAATAACTCGTTTAGTTCTGATTTTTACAAAAAACCCTCATTTTACATCTTCTAACAATAATTAATAATTAATTTTAGTTAAAGAGATATTGATTACTTAATAATTCTTTTAAGCCAAGAGTAATTAATTAATTAATTTATGGCAGTAATTGTTGTATATTCTAGTGTGCCGTACCACTTGTAGCAATTAAATTTAGTAGATAGTATATTGTGTTGTCCAGGAAATATATAAATATAAAAAATAATTTTTATTTTTGTCTCTCAGACCAGACCCAACCCATCTCCTACAACCATCTGTCTCGGTGGTGTTCTTTGATCCTCTCTCTCTTACAAACCTAAAATCTAGGCATTCGATCTCTTGGGGAGGATCGAGAAGAAAAGAGCGGATTCACGATGAAGATCTTAGCGACTCTTTTCGAATCAACCAAGGATAAATGCTATGCTCCTAGCTTCATCGCCGTCAATCTCTGTTTGGCTTTTATCGATGCCGCTCTTGCTTTCATCGCATTCCTTCAGGTTCTGATTCTTGGTTCTTCTGATTTCCTGAAAGAAAAAGAAAAAATCAGTCTTGATTTGTGAATGCTAGATTGTGTGTGACCGTTAAGGCCTGTTCGGACAGGTGAAGCATTGTGCTTATTGATTAAACGAGATGTGAGATTATTGATTCTTGATGTTGAATTTAATGAATTGGTTGATTTCAGTCTTTAGAGTTGTGTGTCTGTTGTTCATGTGGTTGACCATTAAGTTTAAAGGTCAACTCTATGAATAACTCACGGAGCTGAAGTGTGTTTGTGTAGAATGAGAGATTTGGATTCAGGGAATCTGAATATGATATGAATTATTAGCATTAGAAAGTAGAATCTTTTTTTCTTTTTTAAGTGCTATGTGTGTAGATTAAGATGTTCTTTTCAAAGGTTCCTATGTAGTTTTAGACGGTGAAGTAATAAAAAAAAAGTCTTATTCTCTTCTTTTTTTGTGGGGTTTGGCTTATAAGATTTATCTTGGCTGCCTACTTCTTTCAGTTATCTCGATTTCACAGGCGGAATAAACAAGTTGGATGGACTCGGCAAAAAGTATTTCTTCTCATCCCAACCAATTTAGGCTCTATGTTATTGTTATATGGTTACAGTTATTGTTACTTTTCATGGCGTGTATCTGACACATCCATCATGAAAATTGCAGGTACTTCATCTTATGATTGCTTCTTCAAACACTGGTAAATCCTCAGTCATTTGTTGTTCAGGAACAATTATAATTGGGGGAAGTTTTAGCCAGTGAGTAAGGTCTCTATTCGTATATATTGGCAGGTTCTGTTATTTATTTCGTGGCTGCGGTTATAGCGACTTGCACAAGGTGGCATCATTGGTCCAACGCATTAGGTTTTCTACTCATGGGTAAATATTTCATTCCTTTGTGAAGGTTTGTGTATGTTTTTCATTGATTTGTCTTATAGTTAATTCCCTGATGAATCAAATTGTACTTGCAGCCTTTCCCAAAATTCTGTTTCTGGCAACTTTTCTCCTGCTTCTCTCTTTCTGGTATGTATATTCTCAATACTCTGATCATATTGTGTTGTCCCTGATTATTTTATCTTAATAATGATCTGAGATAAGACAATGATGCTTCTTCATGTTATAGGGTAGATGTTTGCCATCAGGGAAATGGAGAGGAGGATGATGATGATGATGAAGAAAATAGCATCCAACAAGTGTTGCTTGAAAAAAGCAAGAGCAAGCCAGGTTCTTCGAATGCAAGTGATCGTAGAAAGTGTTGCTCTTTCCATGGTATTCATGTTGGAACCCGGCAGAAGTTTGTTGTTGCGGTATGGGATACTTTCAGTTTTGTGCATTAACCTCTAGCCAAGTCATTTCTATGATCTTTATAAAAATGTTTATCTTTTTTGCTAGGCAATTATTCTTGTGTTCATCTTAATGATATCATTTGCAATCCTTATCTGGATCGCTTCCGGAAAGAATCCTATGAATTCTTCATTATTGGCTGAGGTATGTGGTATTCCTCTGCACATTGATATTTCCTCTTTCACTAAGTTCTTAAGCTCGAGAAATAGAAGACTTTTGTCTATATTTTTTCTGGTTTTATGATAAACTCACTTCCTTATATAGGTGTATGTCGATATTTTTGCTGCAATAATCCTAATCACTGGAGGAGGAATCTGCTTCTATGGTAAGTGATTTCTTAAGTTCTTTTCTGGTTTCAGCTATTCATATTTTTCTTCTAGCAATTCGTGAGATGTTTTGGTCAGTGGTTTACTGGCTTATTGCTATGATTGAACAGCGTATATTCACAAACTCTTTTATGTTCTTTAGGCCTGCGTCTGCTCTTTAATCTAAGAAAGGTGCGGTCTGAACAAGTTTCATCAGAGATGCGAAAGGTAACTAATGATTCTTTGGCTCAACAAGCTTTTCTTTCTTTGCACATGTCAGTCGAATCCTTACCCTGAAAGTACATTTTAACCATTTATAGGTATCGGGTCTAGCAGGAGTCTCAGTTGTTTGCTTCACTGTTAGCTCTTTAATCGCTCTTCTCACACACATTCCAGTAAGTCATTATCACTCAAAAAAGTATGTCTGTAAACCGAAACCTAACATTCGTCGATACATTTAACCAAAACCAATCTTTGATCTCAGCTCTTTTATCATTGGAACCCAAGCAAATTACACGGCATCAAAGCATTGGTTCTTCTGATCATATACTATTTCATAGGTGAAGATTTTTTTCTTTCGTTTTGTTGTTTTGAAGACCTTCAAATGCAGGGTTACTGATAAGAACGCTTTTTAAAGGTTCCACCGTCCCATTGGCTTTCGTTTTATGGGTTTTGCGGGAGTTACCCCCTCAAAACATTGTGAGTAGGCAAGAAGACACCAGAAGGATTACTTATGTCAACTATGAAACTGTTCCAAGGCAACCTCAAGGTCCTCAACAAGACTGGGCCTCCGCCACAGTGTCGAAAAATCAGGTATACAATTCTCTTGATGAACATCTAAATTAGGAAGTCATGTCTGACACATACAAGGAGTTTTATAGTAAGCTGTAAATGCATGCATCAGATAAACTAGGGGTGGGAATATAAACCGAAGCAAACCACAATATTTATAGCTAACTAACTCTATTTAGATAAGAAAAACTCAAACCGTATGCTCACTTTTAAGATAAACGCAATGTTGAGAGCATTCGAGAAAGGTTTGAACGAATTGCGGTCTGAACATGAATACATAGTTGAAACACTACGAAAAATCCTCAAATGAGAAAGAAGTTTTCATTCTATTAGTGACTTCTGAGGTTATTTCAGAGTTTCCTTTTTATCGACCATAGATTGTTTAGGGAGGTCACTTAACAGTTTTTGGTTCGGAAACGACGGCGCAGGTGTCTAAAGCAAGTCCTATATGAACCAAACAATCATCATAATCATTGACCTGAAGCAAACATCCGCCAATCTTCTTTTGTAGTTACCGGGAAAAAGCCTCGTGGGATTGCAGAATGGTTCTTAGGCCCAATGTGGTGTGTTGTGGTGGAGTGAATGAAAGTGGAAACAAGCTCGTTTTCTTCTCTCTGAGTCGCCTTGGAATACAAAAATTTGTTTATAAGATAGAAATGGAGGTTTGAATCTGAGAAAGCTGTCTGTAAATATTAACTTTTGATTGCAATTTATAGTTTAGCATCATGTGTTGGGGGGACTTGTGGATGGATATAAAATGTGTTCCAAGGAAGATATAATTTTGTCTTCCTTTCTAAACAGCGTCGTTTAAGCTGCTTTGTTATCATTTACATATACGACGACGCATCATTCTGGTTTTAAAGATGGCATATTACGTTTGAGATTAAACGCCACCGTTTTCGAAAGATAGCACGGGCATTATACGATGTCGTATTGCTTCCTCTTTCGAAAATTTGTTAGCGCGATTTTGTTAAACTTTTAGCGCCATTTTTTTTCACATTAAAAATTTGAGACCCCGAAACGGTATCGTTTGTTGGATGTTATCCTAAAATTGACGGATCTGATATGAAAAAAAAAATCCTTAAAAAAACCGTTTGAGAACTTTTTGGATATTTGTGGTCTTCTCTTTTCGTCTTTCTTCTCCACTGTCACCTTCCTCGCTAAGCAAAAGAATTTAGAGAGAGCTTCGTACTATGCCCAGAGAAAAAAGCAAAAAGCGAGAGCCAAAAAGATAAGAAAGATCAAAAGATGAAAAAGCTTAGACGTAAAAAAGCAGAAATATATGTATATAGAATTAACAAGTCTCTCGAAGAAAACCCTTTAGCCATCTTTATCAATCTCTTTTCTTTTGCGTTCTCTATAAAGTTGGTATAAAAGGAGATCAATTAACAAATATGTTAATCGATTACTTTGATTTCAGTGAGATTTTTGATTTCACGAATAAATTATTGGGTTTTTGTGGAGGAGGAGAGGGTGGTAGTAGTAATTATAGTTTCGATTCACGGTGGATATGGAAGCTAGTTCGAGTGGAACGGCGGAGTTGCCGCGGTCTCTTTCTCGGAGAGCTCCGTCGCGTGCGACTACTATGATGATTGATAGACCAAACGAAGATGCTAGTGCTATGGATAGCGAGCTTGTTCCTTCCTCTCTCGCTTCTATTGCCCCGATTCTTCGCGTTGCTAATGAAATTGAGAAGGACAATCCTCGAGTGGCTTATCTATGTGAGTCTGAATTTGTTTCCAATAGTCATGTTTGCTTTAGCCAGTTTCTATTTAAGGACGTTGTATAGATGGGTTCTTAACATAGACATAGTTCTGTAATGAGTATGGTTCTGTTTTTGATGACATCAGGCCGGTTTCATGCGTTTGAGAAAGCTCATAGGATGGATGCTACATCCAGTGGACGAGGTGTTCGTCAGTTTAAGACCTATCTGTTACATAGACTTGAGAAGGTACATACTTTCTTGGTGAAATGGTTTCTCTAAGTGGGCAGAGATTTCCACTTTGCTTGATCATTTTGAGCTGATGTGTCTAAATTTGTTCTAGGAAGAAGAGGAAACCAAGCCTCAGCTGGCGAAAAACGATCCTAGAGAAATTCAGGCATATTACCAGAACTTCTATGAGAAATATATTAAAGAAGGAGAAACATCAAGAAAACCGTGAGGCCACTTTCCTAACTCATGCCAAAGCTTCAATAAGCTAAGTGTAGTGATATTGAGCCGTACTCTTATGTTTTTATTTGCTACAGGGAGGAAATGGCAAGGCTTTACCAAATTGCATCGGTATTGTACGATGTACTGAAGACTGTAGTACCTTCACCTAAAGTGGATTACGAGGTTCGGTTTGTATGCGTAGTAAATTCCTGTAATGGTAATTTGATTAAATTTCTCTGTGAAGCCTCACTTTTCATATGTCTTCTGTTATTATAGACCCGTAGATATGCCGAAGAAGTTGAAAGGAAAAGGGATAGATATGAGCACTACAACATTCTTCCTTTATATGCTGTAGGGACTAAACCAGCAATTGTGGAACTTCCTGAGGTGCGTTTGAACACAGGGTGACTGCTACGAATAGTATGCTAGAGAAATATTTACACTCTTTTGTTTTTCTTGTCATGTTATGTGCTGTGACAAAAATAGGTCAAGGCTGCATTCAGTGCTGTCCGTAATGTGCGCAATCTTCCACGACGAAGAATTCATTTGCCATCTAATACCCCTAATGAAATGCGTAAGGCTAGAACCAAACTTAATGACATACTTGAATGGCTTGCTTCTGAGTTCGGGTTTCAGGTAACGTGCTACTTAGCTGTCTTTATGTACTTTTATCTTGTGACCCTTCTAAATTGCGTAAATTTCTTAAGAGAACATACCACTAGCTCTATAGTGTCTGTTCTGTAGACTGGTATATAGAGAACATACCACTAGCTCTATAGTGTCTGTCAAACTTATATATAAGAGATAAACATCTCAACTTTGAGTAATCACATGAATTAAGTCGACTTTGAATGTCACATGGTTTAGTTTTTTTCAGCATATCTTCAGATAGTTTGGCAATATATACTAAGATGTCTTGCAATTCCTTTTATGTATGCATATTCATTGTCGTTTCACTTCATATGATGATTAAAGAGAGGGAACGTGGCAAATCAGAGGGAGCACATAATACTGCTTCTTGCTAATGCTGACATTAGAAAGAGAAATGATGAAGAATATGATGAGGTGAGCATTGTCGTAGATAATGCCTTGTGTTTTTCTCTTACACTTCTTCCTGTTTTAGTAATGTTGTAAGTTTCTTGCAGTTGAAACCTAGCACCGTCACTGAGTTGATGGACAAAACTTTTAAAAGTTATTACTCATGGTGTAAATATTTGCACTCTACGTCTAATCTCAAGTATGTTATATTCTTGATCTAGATTATGTGATAAGTTCCAATGTTTATTTTTGCATTATGTTCTGTCTTTGGGGTCACAGATCTGATGTTGGATGCTTCAACTTTATTCTTAAAAGGTTTCCAGATGATTGTGATAAACAGCAGCTGCAGCTTATCTATATTTCCCTGTACCTTTTAATATGGGGTGAAGCCTCGAATGTTAGATTTATGCCCGAATGTATCTGCTATATTTTCCATAATGTAAGTTTTCTCATCTGTAGAATCAGATATGCATATTTTTCATAACTTTCTTCCGGTTCTGGATGGTTTAAAATTCTTTTCCTGTCTGTTTTTTTTGTTCTTAAGATGGCAAATGACGTCTATGGAATTCTGTTTAGCAATGTTGAAGCTGTTAGTGGTGAGACATATGAAACAGAAGAAGTTATTGATGAAGAATCATTTCTGAGAACTGTTATAACTCCAATCTATCAGGTCATACGCAACGTAAGTATATCAAAGTCAATCATGTTGTATATATTTATAAGTAACTGTACACTATCTTTTGAATGAAAATGATACCTTGAAGGAAGCCAAAAGGAACAAGGGAGGTACAGCAAGCCATTCGCAATGGAGAAATTACGATGATTTGAATGAATACTTTTGGTGACGTTCTTTACTATATTATTTGACACATGCCTGCTTGATCTAGTCTCTGACTGCTGACATCTTTATTTATTTGAAGGTCTAAGAAATGCTTCAAGATAGGATGGCCTCTTGACCTTAAAGCAGACTTTTTCCTAAACTCTGACGAGATAACCCCACAGGACGAGGTATATTTCATTTGCTTCTGAGTAGCTGTAATCTTGGTTAAAAATTTAGTAGGGTATGTGATACAAAATTCAACTAATATGATGCTAATGAGTCTACATATAACTTCCACAATATATGCTATCAAGGTGTTCTTTAAGTTGTAGATAGCTCATATATGATAAAACAGCATTATGAACGTTTTGATCTCTCTGTAAGCCTTCCCTTTTTTGTGATACTACAGAAACCTGATCTTGTATCTCTAATGTATTGCAGAGGCTGAATCAAGTCACTTATGGGAAAAGCAAGCCTAAAACCAACTTTGTTGAAGTCCGCACATTCTGGAACCTCTTCAGAGATTTTGATCGAATGTGGATATTTCTTGTCATGGCTTTTCAGGTAAATTTTTAGTGTTTTAAAAGAGTTGTGTTAGTCTGAAAACTAAATAAGTTATATTATCATACTTATCCTTATCTTTTGTAGGCTATGGTAATAGTTGGATGGCATGGTTCTGGGTCACTAGGTGACATATTTGACAAGGATGTATTCAAAACGGTGTTAACTATTTTTATTACTTCGGCGTATCTGACTCTTTTACAAGGTTGTGATGTCCTTTGATATTTCTTGTTTTTAGTGACACGTTTTTTTTATTTTGATGTTCTAATGGTGTTCCTTGTCCTCTTTTTCCCTCATGATTCTTTACATAGCTGCACTGGATATTATCCTAAATTTCAATGCCTGGAAGAATTTCAAGTTTTCCCAGATATTGCGGTACCTTTTGAAATTCGCAGTAGCATTTATGTGGGCGGTACTGCTTCCAATTGCTTACTCGAAGTCTGTTCAACGCCCAACTGGAGTTGTAAAGTTCTTCAGTACTTGGACTGGGGATTGGAAGGATCAGTCCTTTTATACGTACGCTGTTTCATTTTATGTGTTACCAAACATATTGGCAGCTCTGTTATTCCTCGTTCCACCATTCCGGAGAGCCATGGAGTGTTCAGACATGCGACCTATCAAAGTTATAATGTGGTGGGCTCAGGCAAGTATTAAACTATTCTTCTGGTTCTTGAGTATACTGGTCTTCACTTTTCTTTTTCTTTTTTGCCATCTTTGTTTCCTTAAGCTTTTCCATCTTGTAGCCAAAACTATACGTTGGAAGAGGTATGCATGAGGACATGTTCTCTCTCTTCAAGTGAGTGATGACGCCATTTCCCGTCACCATTAATAACTTCTTAAATATTTCTTTTAACTCTTATACTAGCCTCTTCTCATATAGCACAACTTATAATGGTCAGGTATACCACCTTCTGGATCATGCTACTGATCAGCAAGCTTGCTTTCAACTATTATGTGGAGGTCTGGTTTCTGCCTTTATATTTCACTTATAGTTACTCCGAAGTAGGTTACTCAATGTGTATATATGTTTTTAATGTATATCTTGGAAACAGATACTACCCCTTATTACGCCAACAAAGATGATCATGAATCTGCACATTGGTCACTACCAGTGGCATGAATTTTTTCCCCATGGTAAATTTTCAAGTTACCATCCTTTCTTGTTTGCAATAACATTTGATGACACTTGCCTTTACTAATTTTTGATTTTCTATAGCAACTAACAATATTGGAGTGGTTATTGCTATATGGGCTCCAATTGTACTGGTTAGTAAAAATTAAAGAGCTCCCAAGAAAAAAACAATTTCTGTTATATATGGCTTACATATTTGCGTGTATTATATTTTGAGTAGGTTTACTTGATGGATACTCAAATATGGTACGCCATTTTTTCCACTCTGTTTGGAGGCATACATGGGGCCTTCAGTCATCTGGGAGAAGTAAGTGATTTTGTACTCTCAGAAATACCACAAGAATTAACAAACACTATTGTTTACTCTGCAACCTAGTAGATGATATTACCCTTTATGTTACTTCTTGAGTCTTGACATGTTTTGGCTTTCATAGATACGGACTCTTGGGATGTTGCGATCTAGATTTGAGTCAATACCAATTGCCTTCAGCCGCACCCTCATGCCATCCGAAGATGCAAAAAGAAAACATGCGGTACTGTGCTTTTTATAGTTTATTGTCCTTCCATATCTCAAAAGGTGGATCACACCTTCATTCCCTGTTCTGTCATTTATTGATTCCCACTGGGAAATGTAGGATGACTATGTGGACCAGAAAAACATCACTAATTTCTCCCAGGTGTGGAACGAGTTCATTTACTCTATGAGAAGCGAGGATAAGATCAGTGACAGGTTAGATTCTTTTCTTTTAGAAAGCAATCTTGTCATCATTGTCCTGTTCTGTTTAGCAAGCATATATGTCATGTAACGTTTCCTTTATATGCTGTAACTCAGAGATAGGGATTTGCTGCTTGTACCATCTTCGTCGGGTGATGTGTCTGTCATCCAGTGGCCACCTTTCTTGCTTGCTAGTAAGGTAATGAATAATTGGTGTTTTTGGAGGACTTCCTTCCATTTTAGTAGAAAATAAAGATTCATTGATCAAAATGCTCGAGTTCTCAAGACTTTTGTTAAGATGCTTAATTTCCACCAAGGGCCAAAAGTTCTGTCACTGGATAATCATCCCCTTAAACCAGAATATGCTGAATGAACATATGTGATTGTTTCAATAAGCATGGTTCCTAATGATTTTTTTCAACAATGTAGATTCCTATTGCTGTGGACATGGCAAAAGATTTCAAGGGAAAAGAGGATGCTGAACTATTTAGAAAGATTAAGAGTGATAGCTACATGTATTATGCTGTTATTGAGAGTTATGAGACATTGAAGAAAATAATTTACGCTCTTCTGGAAGATGAAGCAGATAGAAGGTATACCAGATTCATGCTCCTCTTCCAATGGTGGAAATACTTCGTTCTCTATAATATTATGCATCTTGAGCCTTGTTTCATTGATTCATTTAATTTTTCTCTTTTGAATAAGGGTCATGAATCAGGTATTTTTAGAAGTGGACATGAGCATGCAGCAACAGAGATTCATATATGAATTCCGCATGAGTGGATTACCGCTCCTTAGTGATAAGCTGGAGAAGTTTCTAAGTATATTGGTAATATCAAAATTTGTAGTCCACTCATTAATTACATGAGGCCTTACACAGGAACTAATGCTTGAAACCTCTTTGTGTGAATAGTTAAGTGACTATGAAGACCAGGGTACATACAAGTCTCAGTTAATTAATGTCTTCCAGGATGTTATCGAAATTATCACTCAAGATCTCTTGGTTAATGGGCATGAGTAAGTATAACAAGTCCCTTCAGCAGATAGGAGATATGCCATCTATTCCTAAAAACATATGTCATCAGAAGTAGTGTATGACGTCCTCTCAATTATTCTTGTTGTAGAATTCTTGAAAGGGCTCGTGTTCATTCTCCTGACATCAAAAATGAGAAAAAGGAACAGAGGTTTGAGAAAATTAATATCCACCTAGTACGGGATAGATGTTGGCGGGAAAAGGTAATTCTTCATACGAAGACTTTTTTTGTTTAACTCATCTTGCATGATGTATTGATATCTGACTCTTCTTTGTAGGTTATTCGGCTTCATTTGCTCTTATCGGTCAAAGAATCTGCAATAAATGTTCCTCAAAACTTGGAAGCCCGCCGACGTATCACATTCTTTGCTAATTCTCTGTTTATGAATATGCCTAGTGCTCCAAGAATACGAGATATGCTATCTTTCAGGTGAAGTACCAATCTTTTTGTCTCTATTTAAAGGCTGTAGAGTCTGTAGACTAGATTCTTTTTTACTGGTTTCCCCTTGACTACAAACTGGAAATTAGTCACCTAATGCAGTCAATGTGATTTGTTTACAAAGATTTATTTTAGCTGTTTATAGTCAACCTTTATGTATCTGAATTATAACGTTTGGTTTTTGTTCATCTTCAGTGTTTTAACTCCTTACTACAAAGAAGATGTGCTGTATTCAGAGGAAGACCTTAACAAGGAAAATGAAGATGGGATCTCAATTCTGTTTTATCTACAAAAGATTTATCCTGGTACGTTCTTGATTCTAGTCAGGACCAGCTATTCTTTTTTTTTTATAATTACATTCAAGTTTACTGAGTGGATCTTACGTGAACTAGATGAGTGGACCAATTATTTGGATCGCTTAAAGGATCCTAAGCTTCCTGAGAAAGACAAGTCAGAGTTCCTTCGAGAGTGGGTATCTTACAGAGGTCAGACGTTAGCCAGAACAGGTACAAATGATTACAACGGAAATCATAATTGTTCATAGTTATTGTCTTGTCTATAGGAATATTCATTTGTGTCTCTCTGATTACTTCTGCCAGTTAGGGGTATGATGTACTATAGACAGGCTCTGGAGCTTCAATGCTACCAGGAAGTTGCAGGGGAACAAGGTTTTTTATTTTCTGAGCCAGTTGCCAATAACTTGAATGCTTTTACCGAAGCTTTTGGAACCAAAATATGATATCTTAATTTACTATATGCTACTTCTTGCAGCCGAGTTTAGTGTCTTTCGGGCCATGGCGTCCAACGATGAAAATCAGAAGGCTTTCCTGGAACGTGCCAGAGCTCTTGCAGATCTGAAGTTCACTTATGTTGTTTCTTGTCAGGTCTACGGAAATCAGAAAAAGTCCGGTGATATCCACAACCGCAGCTGCTACACGAATATTCTGCAGCTCATGCTAAAGTATGTCAAAGTAGGATTGATTTTGATGAAGTATCATGATATATTTGCCTAATCTTGTCAATCGTTTTAGATATCCATCATTGCGGGTTGCTTATGTAGATGAGAGGGAGGAGACAGCAGATGCAAAATCTCCGAAGGTCTTTTACTCTGTACTTCTAAAAGGAGGTGACAAGTTTGATGAGGTACAAGGATTTCCGAGCAATCTTATAATTTTGCTTCTCCGTTTTTCTATCAGTTACTCTTTTGTATATGATGTTTCCATTATGCTGATTGGATTTCTAGACATGGTGTTCTTCTTTAACGTGAATGGTCTTCCATTATTAGGAAATTTACCGCATCAAGCTTCCTGGTCCTCCAGCTGAGATTGGTGAAGGAAAGCCTGAAAATCAAAATCATGCTATCATATTTACACGTGGTGAAGCACTACAAACTATAGATATGAATCAAGTATGTATTCTTCTTCATTCTCATTAGTCAGAACCATATATTGAATTTCGCGTCCTCATGGTTAGTACTCTTTGCAGGACAATTACTTTGAAGAAGCTTTCAAACTAAGAAATGTATTGGAGGAATTCAATAAGGAGCGTGTTGGTAGACGCAAGCCAACAATATTGGGTCTCCGAGAACATATATTTACTGGAAGGTAAACCCACCTTGCAAGATATCATTTTATAAACATTTTAAATGATAAAAGTATTATAAGTTGCAACTACGTATTGGTGTATTCTTACTTTTCTCCCTCTCTTGGTATAGTGTTTCGTCATTAGCTTGGTTCATGTCCAATCAGGAGAGTAGTTTTGTGACAATTGGCCAAAGAATTTTGGCAAACCCTCTGAGGTATTTTTCTTCACGACTGAAACTTTTCCACTCTAAATCAAGAATGTGTGGTCTGCAGATCCATGATTGTGTTTGGTTCTTAGACCTTTTGCATTCTAAGCTTTTCAGAATCACTTGTGGAGTTAAGCTTTATGTCAACATTTCTTTCTTGATTTACTTATTTAACTTCATTTCTTCTCTATGGGTGCAGGGTCCGTTTTCATTATGGTCATCCTGACATATTTGACAGAATCTTTCACATAACAAGGGGCGGTGTGAGCAAGGCTTCGAAAGTAATAAATTTGAGTGAGGATATTTTCGGAGGTAATGGCATGTTAATTCTCTAAATGTCAACAATTCAGCGTTAGAGAATTGATAGTTCGTTCCAAGCAGCTGTTGATTTGTTTGTCAATGTATATAGGCTTCAATTCAACTCTCCGTGGAGGATATGTTACACATCACGAGTATATCCAAGTTGGAAAGGGACGGGACGTGGGGTTGAACCCAATCTCTATTTTTGAAGCAAAAGTAGCAAATGGAAACGGGGAGCAAACGCTAAGCCGTGATGTTTACCGTTTGGGGCATCGGTTTGACTTTTACAGGATGCTCTCATTCTATTTTACGACCATTGGATTCTATTTTAGTAGCATGGTATGCTCAAAACTTTATATCTCAAGTTTGCTTTTATTTTAGTTGATCTTATGTATACACATGGTTAAAGATTATGACTTGTGCTTTTTTCAGCTCACCGTTCTTACTGTATATGCATTCCTGTATGGACGGATGTACATGGTTATGAGCGGATTGGAGAAAGAGATTTTGAGACTCGCAAGCCCGAATCAGCTTGAGGCTCTTGAGCAGGCTCTGGCTACACAGTCAATATTTCAGCTTGGTTTCTTGATGGTGTTACCGATGGTAATGGAGATTGGCTTGGAACACGGTTTTCGCTCTGCTATTGTCGATTTTTTCATAATGCAGCTGCAGCTAGCCTCGGTATTCTTTACATTCCAGCTTGGGACAAAGTCACATTATTACGGGAGAACAATTTTACATGGTGGTTCCAAATATAGACCGACGGGCCGTGGGTTTGTTGTTTTCCATGCCAAGTTTGCGGAGAACTACAGGTTGTATTCGAGAAGTCACTTTGTGAAGGGACTAGAGCTGCTTTTATTGCTAGTTGTTTATCAAATCTATGGGCATTCATACCGGAGTTCAAACCTTTATCTGTATATCACAGTCTCGATGTGGTTTATGGTTGGTTCTTGGTTGTTTGCACCATTTATATTCAATCCTTCGGGGTTTGAGTGGCAAAAGACAGTTGACGATTGGACTGATTGGAAACGATGGCTTGGAGATCGGGGTGGTATAGGCATCCCGGTTGAAAAAAGCTGGGAATCGTGGTGGAACGTAGAGCAAGAACACCTCAAACATACAAGTATTAGAGGGAGGATTCTGGAAATCACACTTGCTCTCCGCTTTTTCATTTATCAGTACGGAATTGTTTACCAGCTCAATATCTCTCAGCGCAGCAAGAGCTTTTTGGTATAAAAAAATGTTCCTTCACTTTTCATGCATCAAAGAGCTTTTTATGATCCTTTAGTCTCAGTCTCTTTTTTACTTCCTCTTTGTAGGTTTATGGACTCTCTTGGGTGGTCTTGCTCACATCATTACTTGTTCTAAAGGTTTCACAATCCTTCATCCTTTATACACACATACATATAGTCATAAACAATGCTTATATAAGCTTAATTACTTACTTTGAGTGTAAACTGTGTCAGATGGTATCTATGGGCAGACGAAGATTTGGAACAGATTTTCAGCTAATGTTCAGGATTCTTAAAGCACTTCTCTTCCTCGGCTTTTTGTCAGTCATGACAATATTATTTGTGGTGTTCAAACTCACACTCACCGATCTCTCTGCTTCAGTTCTTGCTTTTCTTCCAACCGGGTGGGCGATTCTTCTGGTAAATAGCCATCAAAACCCCCTTCAGAATCATAGTATCGGAATTTGCATCATGTTCTTAGAAAAAACTAATGGAAATTTCTCTCAGATTGGGCAAGTACTGAGGTCACCGATCAAAGCTTTAGGGGTTTGGGACTCGGTGAAAGAGCTAGGAAGAGCGTATGAGAATATCATGGGACTTGTAATCTTTGCACCAATCGCTGTTCTGTCTTGGTTTCCCATTGTCTCCGAGTTTCAAGCTCGTCTGCTTTTCAATCAAGCTTTTAGCAGAGGCCTTCAAATCTCTATGATTCTCGCTGGTCGGAAAGACAAAGCAACTTCTTCGCACAAGTAAAACCATAAATACTCAGTGTTGTTTCCGGGTTTCTTCTGTCTTAAGCAACAAACCTGCTTCTTTAGAACGGTGTCGTTTTAGCGTAGTTCAATAGATGTCTATAAGGTTATAGGGATATTTTAGTTTGGTTGGACTTGGACACCTCACACTCTCATCACACTCATGTGTTGTAGTTATCACAATGATTTTGACATATGGTCTTTAATAATATAGCTCAATTGATTTCTTTTGGTTTCTGATTAAAATTATTATTTGCGGGAAAACTCGATGAAGAAAAATATTGACTTGATACTAAAATTCTTGAATGCACATCATGGAAAGAAACTCCATGATTCTTTTCTACTTGTTTTTTTTTGGATGATTATAATATTAATACAACTTCTAGTCATTGCTAGATACACCAATTACATGTCCGAGGCATTATATGATGAAACTTCAATTTCATTATTCTTTGGCATTTTCTTGCATGTGACAAATATTGTATTGTATCAAAGAGATACAAACAAAATAATAATGTGGTGTTCCTTAGAGTTTATCTTCATTCTTTTACTGGAGTCTTAAGTATAGAAAATCAAACTTAAATCCAAAAAATATCTTTGATCATAATATAAAAATGATCAAATAAGTTTCAATCTTGAAGTCAAACACAAGAAAGTCATGCTACTTCAGCATATAAGAAGAAGATAAGGAGGACCTAAATTTCCAAAGGCTGCATCTGAGAATTACCTCTTTTGTAATTTCGTTAATCCTTTATCCACTTTTTCTTCTCTATTTTTATTTATTTCTTACCTTATAGTATATAAAAAATAATTGTAATATTGTTGTATTTAATCATGATCCAGCTATAAATGACACAGTTGTCAAAGTTCACCATCTTTGCTTTCCCTTCACTGCTCTCTCTCTTTCTCTCTCTTTGTTGATTTTGTTTTCCTCAAATTGCAAATCAAAGCTTTCTTTCCAGCTTTAGAACACACTCTCACCAACAATCTCACCCAACTTTTTTTCCTTCTTTTAACTCCTCACTAATTCCTAATCCCACAAACCCTAAACTCTATCTCTTTAATCCCTTCCTTACATACATTATTCAGTAGTTGAGTAAAGTTTCAATCTTTCTTCTGATTCCTTGTTGGAATTACCTAAATTTTCTGGGTTTATTTTGGTGGGCTCGTCGAGAGATACTTCAATTGCAATTCATCGTTAAGCATATCTATGCTAATTGCGTTCTCTTCTTTATTTCACTTTCTCTTTGGTTTGCTTCAATATCAAAGCAAAGAGGGACCTTTTCGCTTTGCGTTCTTCTCTTCTAATCGAAAAGACAAGAGCTTAGTCACCACATTCTAAGGTAATTTCATGGAACTAAAAAAAACTGCTTTTTTGTTTTTCAAGGATTCTACTTTCGGTAGCAGTTTATGATTCTTCTGTGTAATGTATATCTTGCTTCAATCGTAAGTGATTCTTTTCCAATAGTTTAAGAGCTGGGTTTCCTCAGGTTTTTTGTTTTAGTGACAAATGTTGGAAAGTTAATGCACGTAACTTGTTTGTTGAAATGCCGCAATTAATTGCTGAATTTGCGCGTGCCTTTTTGAATCCTGTTTCTCTATGTGTCAGCATTTTTGGTCGAAGTGGTTTTTCAAACTTCTGAGTCGGCAGCTTTACTTACCAGTTTTAGAGATTCTACCATTTGTCCAACAATCCCTGTTTTGCTTGTAAGATTTGTGAAAGTCAGAGATGTCTTAGTCTTCTTGTTAATAATTGATACGTTTCTTGTTTACTAGGTGGGAATTGTGAAGTTGTGAGCAAAAGGAACCAAAAATGTCATCTGAGAGTTCTCTGAGTGCTGACATGTCGAAGAAGGTCTCATTTTTAGGTTTGAAGGGTATGAAACTGTGGGTACTGATTTGTTTAGTAGTTGGCACATTTGTAGTTTTGGTTTTCTGTATATTATCTCTATGGATTGCATTCCGCCGGAAATCCCGGAGATCATCTCACAAGCTGTTACCCTTCAGTCAAATACCACGCGTGGCGAAAGATATCAGGGTTGATGATAGAGTTGGGTTTCAAAATCATAATGAAAATTTATCTATCACAAATGCTGATAAATCTAGTGACAGAAACTCTGGGAAGATGATGTCTTACTTGGGAAGAACGAAGTCTAGTGATAATGATAGTATAAGTCAATGTAGCTCTGTGCATCATCATGAGAGAGCTTGTAGTTCTCACTCTGGTGAAGATGGAAGCTTTGGAGCTGCTTGGAGACAAAATTCCCTATCACAGGGCGGGCTAGTAACAGCATCTCCTTTGGTTGGTTTGCCAGAAATATCTCATCTTGGTTGGGGACACTGGTTTACTCTTAGGGATCTTCAGCTAGCCACCAACCGTTTTGCTGCTGAAAATGTAATCGGTGAGGGTGGTTATGGAGTAGTTTATAAGGGTAGACTCATCAACGGTAATGATGTTGCTGTAAAGAAGCTTCTTAACAATCTGTAAGTTTTTCTTTTTTTGGGTTTATCAAATGTTGGTTTGTGCTTGCTTCCTTTTTACTTGTTTAGTAAATCCTAACACAATTTTGTCTCTAGGGGACAGGCTGAGAAGGAATTCCGGGTTGAAGTTGAGGCTATTGGTCATGTACGGCACAAGAATCTTGTAAGGCTTCTAGGATATTGCATAGAGGGTGTTAATAGGTGAGTCTGACTTGTCTCTTATCAGTCTGAATGTACTACTAATTTAGTCTCATGAGTAATCTCCTATTGTACTACCGAATAGAAACTTGTCCCATGTATCAATTTCTGTTTTGATGTAATGCAGGATGCTTGTTTATGAGTATGTGAATAGTGGTAACTTAGAACAATGGCTACATGGAGCCATGGGAAAACAAAGCACTCTCACTTGGGAGGCTCGCATGAAAATCCTTGTTGGTACTGCGCAGGCGTAAGTTGTTTAAAATGTGACTGTTGTTGGACCTTTTACTTGAAATTTCAAAAACAACTCTTTAAGGGGATATTGACATGCTCTGTACTACAATTTTACAGGCTTGCTTATTTACATGAAGCAATAGAACCAAAAGTAGTCCACAGAGACATAAAAGCAAGCAATATCCTGATTGACGATGACTTCAATGCAAAGCTTTCTGATTTTGGGTTGGCCAAGCTCTTAGACTCGGGTGAGAGTCACATCACGACCAGAGTCATGGGAACCTTTGGGTAAGTCTAAAATTTGTACCCTCTTTGGTGATGATGGGTTTTTGTATACATATTATTAACGGTCATGTGTATATGCATCAGATATGTCGCACCCGAATATGCTAATACAGGTCTATTGAATGAGAAGAGTGACATCTATAGCTTTGGTGTCCTGCTGCTAGAGACTATAACTGGAAGAGATCCAGTTGACTATGAACGTCCAGCTAATGAGGTAGCCTAAAATATGTCTGCTTTGTCAATGTATCCAGGAGTTATGAAAATGTTAACTTGGTGTTAAAACATGTGTTCTTGTTGGCAGGTGAATCTGGTCGAATGGCTAAAGATGATGGTTGGAACAAGAAGAGCTGAAGAAGTTGTTGACTCAAGGATTGAGCCTCCACCCGCTACACGTGCTCTGAAACGTGCACTTCTTGTTGCCCTGAGATGTGTGGATCCTGAAGCACAGAAACGGCCTAAAATGAGCCAGGTTGTGCGGATGCTTGAATCCGATGAACACCCTTTTCGTGAGGTAAATATATACTTAATTCACCAAATTTGGACGAATTCTCTGGATATATTGAACACTTTATCATACTATAACAAGTGATGGTCCAATTCTACAGGAATTGTTGTGTGTTGTACATATGGATATGCAAACTAATTTTTTTTTTCCCCGCAGGAGCGGAGGAACAGAAAGAGTAGAACAGCGAGTATGGAGATTGTTGAAACCACTGAGGAATCAGCTGACACAAGCAAAGGGCCTGGTCACTCAGAGAACACTACAAAACCTGAGAAGACTCATGTATAGGAAACATGTCGCTAGACCCAGTGAAAATTCAGCTAAGTAACTTCACACCATCAAATGCTCTACCAATCGATGGCAAATGAGTTTTCTCGTGCTTCTTCTGGAGAAACAAAACAAATTGGGTAAAAGAAGATTCAGATCAAAAGAGCTGTACCAGTTATTTCTAACATCCGCCAGGTAGCGTTTGGTCTCTCTTGATATTTGTAAAATTATTGGTTCTTCTATAGTCTTCTATCTGAGTCTTGGCTTTTAGGATGTGAAACATTAGCCATAGCAGATTTGTTGTTGTACTAAGATTTGAATTCATTTGTCATCCCTCTATTGATTGAGATATGTATATATAATCAAGTCGTGTGACATAAGAACTGTCCCATCCAAAATTAGAGAAATAAGAAAAAATATCGAATTCAAAAGAACTATAGTCTTCAATATGTGTGATCTGTATACACAAATGAAAAACAAACAGATCGTTGACAGAAGAAAAAAACGTCCCAGCTTCAAATTCAACATCTCTCGTATGACCCCACATTAGAGAAAACAGACCAATATTTTACACACACAAAGTTCATAATCTTATACAAGAAAAAGCGCAAAAATAAATTTCAGTCCCATCAATCATACACACTTTGAAGCATACGTGATGTGGGCAATGGTATTGACATGTAAGACATATGGGACGAGAGCTACTACCATTGCCAACAACTTCCACCTTATTACCGCAGTAATCGAATATGTGACCAGGCTTCATATAACCAGAATCTCCAAATAAACATTTATGGTGGATTGTGGTGCAACTTTCTTTGTTTATGTAGAACCATTCCGTTGGATCTAATCCTTTCTCGCATACTTCGCACCAGTACTTGTCATCCACGCCACTTTCTCCATAAGAAAGAGTGAGAGAATGCTCATCGAATTTGTAGTGTATCTCATTAGGAATTGTGGCGCATTCGTAACATAAAACGAATTCGCACAAACTACAGTGTAGATGATAATTATAAACTCTCTTCTTGCAACCCTGGCAGAGAGCTTCGTTTTCTTCGCTATAGGATGGGGAGATGAATACATGATGTTCTGCATGACTTTTATGGGTGAAATACTCAGGAACTAAAACGCAGTTGAGATCTAGCTGAAACTGCTCGTAACCTACGCATTCTTCTTCTCTGCATCTGTACATGAGACCACTCGACTTCCGGAAACAAACTGAACACGCTAAGTTACCGCAATCGTGATCGTATAGAGGATACGGGTCTATGAAAAGAGGGTGGTGATGCAATGCATGCTCTAGTTTCCGTGGAAGATTGGCACATACTTCATGGAGAAAGAAGTCACATTCCATACAGTTGTAGAAATCTTGAGAGCTGATAGGACGCATGCATGCTTGACATTGCTTTGCTGAGTCACGTACACGGTCGTATTTCTCAAGCTTTAGAATATGAAGATGGTGACAAAAATGTTGTATCAAACCATCACCTACTTTTTTGAATGGCGCAATAGCTTCAGTTTCATCGGGTTCTTCAGGTGCCCATTCGAGTTCTCCCCCGTTCCATATTTTTCTATGTGTTGCACATTTTGAATGGACTACATAAGTGCAACCCTCATGTGTGCAAGAATATTGACCATACTTGATGTCAACATGCTTGTAGCAAACCCGGCATAACGAAACTTTGGTTGGTAGGTGAGGAGTGTGCGAAAGTCGATGAGGGTGACGTGTGATCTTTATGACGCGTGGTAAATCAACACAACTCTTGTGAACCATGTAATCACATTGGTGACAAGCATAACTTGGGTCTAACAAGTTGATCAACCCACAAGCATCACAAGGAAATGAGACTGGTCGACGGAACAAGGCGAGTGAATGGTGATGGCTTCTTGGATTTTGAATTGTAAGAGGCGGAAAATTTCTAGCACAACGGAAATCCAAAAAGAAGTTACATATGGAACAACGGTAGAACCATTCGCTGAGAACATTCCCACACAAAGTGCATTTATCGAATATGATATTTGATTTGGACCCAATAGTTTGGAGGTATTCAGGCATGTTCAATCCAGAACGACATAGAAAGGTACAGAAGTCACCGTAGTTGACGTCCACTACGATCTTGGTTTCATAGCTTACAAAGGTGAAAGTGAGAGGGTGTTGAGGATGATAAGGGTGAATCATCTTACTTGGAATCTGAAGACATCTCCTGTGGAACTCTATGTCGCATATGGTGCAGTAGTAATGGAAGTTGTCAGTAAATCCACGTAACTCCCAAGAAACATCGTTTTTCCCGCAAGAGAAGCAGTTGTGCTTAACCTTGTAATTGTCTCGACGAGAGACGTTGTGCGGGTGAGCTGGATCAGAAACAATGCATCTCGGCCCTTCTTCATCACCCATATCCTTAATATTTTGGTTTTGAATCTTTTTAGGGTCGTGTGTCGAAATATTTTGTTTTATCTTCTCTATCCATTATTGTGGATCTAGCATTAATGTATGTATGTGAAAAAAGATTAAACAAAAAATATATGAACAATTATAGATTGACCCAACGCAAAGATTCATTTCTTATGCACCCTTTTGCCCAACTTGTAACAAAATTCATCATAAAATTAAGGTCTCCAGGCTGTCCACGTTACAAGCAATATATATTATACTTATCAAATTTAGATTATAGAAACCTACGTAGACATAGAAAGCCAGCTCATGCTGCCAAAAGTCAAAAAGTCGTGAGGGGAGAAATAACTCCTAATATATCTTTCCAAATTAACAACATATATATATATATATACTCTTCTCTTTTTTCGATGATTGAGAAGCGTTTCGTCTAAACATCTACTCTTGGCTTTAGGATATATGATCAAACATTAGCGAGAGGAGATTTGTTGTTGTACTATGAATTGAATTTACTTGTCATCATCCTCTCTCTTGATTGAGACATGTATATTTATAATCAAGCTGTGACATATCTCAAGTAATAACAGTCAAATTGGAGAAAAATATTCACTTCTCAATATTTGTTCATTTTCAGATGTAATACAAACAACATTATTCGAAAATAAATTATTCTTCAACATGCGTGAAATGATAATACAAACGAATCGTTGACAAAAGAAAAACATATCAGCTTCAAATTTAAACTCTGGATATATCTCATAACAGAATTAGATTTTATGACAGTTTACAGAACAAATATCAACTTCAGTCCCATCCGGCATATAGACTTTAAAGTATACAGGATGTGGGCAATATTTGTGACATGTATGACATATGGGACGAGAGCTACTACCATGGCACACAACTTTCACCTCATCACTAGAGTGCTCGAATGTATGACCAGACTTCATATAAACATTATCTCCGAGTATACATTTACGGTGGATTGTAGTGCACTGCTTGGTGTTTGTGTAGAACCATTCCATTGGGTCTAATTCTTCCTCACATACTTCGCACCAGTACGTGCCATCCACGCCTTTTTCTCCGTAACAAAGAGAGAGAGGATTATCATCATATTTGTGGTATAACTCATTTGGAATTGTGGCGCATGTGTAGCATATAGCAAATTCGCATGAAACGCATTGTAGAAGATATTGACAATGTCTCCATCTGCAACCTTGGCATTCACGCTTGTCCTTACCGAAGGTGGATATGAATAAACGATGTTCTGCATGACTTTCATGGGTGAAACACTCAGGAACTAAAATGCAGTTAACATCTACCTGAAATTGTTTGCCACCTTCCGAACATCCGTCTTTTTTGCATCTGTACTTCAAACCACTTGAATATCGAAAACAAACTGAACAACCTAAGTTCATATGCATGCGATCGTATATTGGATACGGGTCCATGTAAAGAGGGTGGTTGTGCGACGCATGATCCAGTTTCCGAGGAAGATTGGCACATACCTCGTGGATAAAAAATTCACATTCGATACAACTGTAGAAATCATGAGGGTTGACAGGACGCATACACGCCTGACATTGCTTTTTTGAGTCTCTTGTACCCTCGTATTTCTCCAGCTTTAGAAAATGATGTTGATGCCAACAATGTTCTATTAAACTACCACTTATTTTCTTGTATGGAGCAATATCTTCGGCTTGCTCAGATTCTTCGTCTTCCCATTCGAGTTCCTCCCCGTCCCATATTTTTCCGTGTGTTGCACATTTTGAATGGACTACATAAAAGCACTCCTCATGGTTGCAAGAATATTGACCATACTTGATGTCAACATTCTTGTAGCAAACCCGGCAGGACGAAACCTTGGCTGGAAGGAAAAGAGTGTGAGAGAATCGATGAGGGTGACGTGTGATCTTTATGACGCGGGGTAAATCAATACAACTTTGGTGAACCACATAATTGCATTGGTAACATGCATAACTAGGCTCCAACACGTTAATCAACCCACAAGCATTACAAGGAAATGAAAGTGGTCGAGGGAACAAGGCGAGTGAATGGGGATGGCTTTTAGGATTTTGGATTGTAAGAGGTGGAAATTCTAAGGCACATTGGAAATCCAAGGAAAAGTTACATATCGTACAACGATAGAACCATCCGCTGGAGATCATTACCACACCAAGTGCATTTATCGAATATGATACTGGATTTTGGCTTAATATTTTTGGGGTATTCAGAATTTTCTATATCAAAACGATACCGAAATCTATAGTATTCACCATAGTTGGTGTCGGCTATGATTCCGGTTTCATAGTTTATAACGGTGAAAACGAGAGGGTGTTGAGGATGATAAGGGTGAATTATCTTACTTGGGTACTCAAGACAATTCTTATGGAACTCCAGATCGCATATGGTGCAGTAGTAATACAAAGGACGCTCACGTATCTCCCAAGGAACGTCACTTTTCCCGCACCCAAAGCAGTCGTGCTTAACCTTCTGCTCGGATCTATGGGAGAAGTTGTGAGGTTGAGCCGGATCAGACACAACGCATCTCGGCATTACTTCTTTATCACTGCTTTGGCCTTGACCCATTTATTTTCTGCTTTAGTTTGTTTTTGTGTTTTTATCTTTTGATGGATGTGTCATGTGTGTCTACAGATTTGTCTTCTCATTCTATATGACAACGATAAAACAAAATATTAATCAACAAGCAGCCTCATAATATCATAATAAAGAATGCCGAACACATGATGAATTGACTCAACCCAAAGATACATATTTTATTCATCGGTTTCCACAACTTTTAACAACATCTATCATTGAATTTATTTCCAAGATCTGCCTCCAGGCTGTCCACGTTCCAAGAAATAAATTCTTGATTACATTTATATTATAGAACCATAATTAGAAATAGAAATGCAGCTAATCGCCTAATCATGCTCCCAGAGGCCAGAGCCATAGTGGTGAGGGAAAACATATGGACTTAGCTTTTTTTTTTTATTAGTATAATCTTTTACCATTTACTAAATGTTAATTAACTGATAAAGGTTTGTTAGCTGTTACTCCAGCTACATTTTAACCCTGATTTTGTTTTACCCTAGCTTTTTACAAGATGATTATTATTAGTTGCACCGCAAATCATTATGATCTCATGTTTTGTTTTACTCGAGAGTATATCAAACAATTACATGTTCTAAATTACTAGTATTACATTTTCATTTTCCAAAATGAAAATTACTAGTGGCAATGACAATAAAATTACTAGTACTACATTTTCCACATTATAGTTTGTTATCATCATCATCAACGTGAGTCAGCCGAGTTGTAATGAGACCAATACTCTTTCACAAGCTTTCCGAACAAAGAGTTCTCATCCTTCATCAACTTCATTGGCTCATCATACTCCACAATCCGTCCTAAAATGCAACCAAAACCCATCAAAAACAGATTCAGAGGAGAAAAAGATCAAAATGATGCAACAACACTCACCGTCGCTGATGGAGAGAACCATTGTACAATCCATAACGGTAGGGATACGGTGAGCAACTGTAATGACAGTGCAATCTGCAAATTCTCGCCTGATTGTTTTCTGAAGTATCAAATCTGTTGCATTATCTATCGATGCCGTGGCTTCGTCCAGGACTAATACTCTGCTTCTTCTCAAAACTGCTCTGCCTAAACAGAACAACTGTCTCTGTCCCATGCTCCAATTTGATCCATCCTCCACAACTATAAACAAAAATATAACACAACTTTGAGCCGCAAAACATCTGACTTACTAGAAATCTCTCTCTTATAAGAAACTAAGATTTGTTACCTAATGAATCTAAGCCGTTCTCTTTTTCTTGAACCACTTCTTTTAGTTGACACTTGCCAAGAACCTGCATTTTTTAAAATAGCTTTTTGTTTAGTCTCAACTCCTTTATAAGATTCATAGTTTTCTCAAATGGGTTTTAAGATTTAGACGTACCTCCCAAATCTCAGCATCTGAATGCTGACACAAAGGATCCAGATTAAATCTCACTGTTCCATTGAAGAGAGTTGGATCTTGAGGTATAATCCCAAACCTTGATCTCAGATCATGAACTCCAATTTTGGAGATGTCAACACCGTCAACGACAATCTTTCCTCCAACAGGCTCAACAAGTCTGAACAGAGCACTGATCAGAGTTGTCTTCCCACTACCGGTTCGGCCAACAATTCCAATCTTGTGTCCTCCTTCAAATGTGCAGCTGATTCCTTTTAGAACCAGTGGGGATTCTCTTCTGTATCTTATCTGTATATATGAACATTAATAAATTAAGAAACACTCATAATATGGATTAGAGAGTGAAAGTGTATTAATCAAACTTACCTGCAAATCCGAGATTTCGACTCGACCTGTGACCGGCCAATTAACCGGTGGTCGAGTCTCTTCTATTACTTCAGGAGCCTCAGGTGTTAAATGTGTGTACTGATTAAGTCTCTCAACCGAAATGATCCAGTTAGCTAAGTAACATTGGTTCTGAACAGAGTAAACAAGTCCCATATTCAAAGATAAACCATAAGATAGCGCCATACCGATGAACCCTGACACAAGAAACAAACATCATTAATAACCAAAACAGTGAATCACATCTCAAGGAACTTGTATTCTTGATAATGACTCACCAGAGCTAAATGTTCCTGTGGGAAGCAAAATCATGCAGAAAGCAGTGGAGGCGAGAACAATGGCGCTAACGGTTTCAAGCCGCTGGATCAGCCATTCGTTCGCTGCAAAGCTATGAAAGAAAGGACTGGCGTTTGTATCAATGAGTGTGAGACTTTTCTTGAAAAACCTCTCTTCTTCATCAAATGCTCTTATTGTTATTGCTCCTGCTACTGATTCTGCTAAATGATTCGCCACATAAGATCTTGTCGTGCCATTGATCCGCATCAACTCTTTAGCTGTTTGGAAGTAGTACTTCTGTAAAACAATCAAAAACTATTGTTGGTTTCTTTTTCAAGAAAACAGAAAATCTATTAAGAGGAATTCAAGAAAAAGAATCTGACCTGTAAACGAAAAGCTAGATAAACCATGGGAACAGATACAAACAAGACTTGCCAAGTAACAATAGCTAACACTCCAAGACTACAACCTGTGTTTACCGAAGACGCAACCACAAAGATCAGACCAAAAGGAACGTCAAGGTCTACAATGCTCAAGTCAGATGAGACCTGCAAATCCAAAGTAATTACAGTTAAAGAAGTTGAATACCAGAATGTAAACATAAATATTCATCAAGTTCATTAGCATTTACCCTGCTAAGAATCCGTCCAAGAGGTGTGGAGTCATAAAATGACATAGGTGCTCTAAAAAGAGAGTTAAGAAGCTGAGAAAACAATGAAGCTGATGACTTCATGCACATAATCACGACACAGACAGATCTAACCATCAAGCAGAGAACTGAGCACAATCCAATCAGTAAGTAGACCAAGATCAACTTCAAAGTGCTAACTTGAGGGTTATCTACGTTTGCAGCCATCCAAGAGTTCTGAAGAATCTGTCCAACTGCAAATGTGACCTGAGCTAAGCTCGCGATGAAGAAGAATATGTAACCTTTGTTCTGATTCATGTACTGTATGTACGGTCTCAATCCCGTGTCTCCCTTCTCTCGCTCTTCCTGTTTGATCAAACGACTCGGTTTCAAGACCTTGGATTGAGATGAAATGACTCTGTTGATTTCCTTCACCGGTTTGGTGGGGTTTTCTACCGCAACCACTCTTTCTGAACCAGCGGTTTCTCTGTGAGCGTTCACTAGATCTTGAAAGTCTCTGCTTCTAGCTAGGAGTTCTTGGTATGTATCAGCTTCAGTGATTTCTCCATCTGACATCAACTAGAGAAACAAGTACAATAAGCAACCAAGCCAAAAACAGAAAACCAAAAGAATCAATTCTGATTTCAAGATCAAATTACCAAAACAGAATCAAAAGCAGGCAAGAAATCCACTTGATGTGTAACCAACAACACAGCTTTTCCCGCGAGAGCATCCATAACATATTCCTGATTTCATGCACATTAGCTTCAACATTTTCAAGAGAATGACAGTGTGAAGTATCTGCTTTAGTAAGTACTTACTTGGAACAGACTTGAAGCAGTGTGTGCATCAACAGCACTAAATGGATCATCAAGGAGATAAATGTCTGCATCTTGGTATAGCGCACGAGCGAGTTGAATCCTCTGTTTCTGTCCTCCACTTAGATTTACACCTCTTTCACCAATCTCAGTCTGGTCTCCATCAGGTAAGAGCTCAAGATCTTTGTCTAGGCTAGATTTTTGAATTGTCTCACGGTAACGGTGTTCATCCATCACACCTCCAAAGAGGATGTTATCTCTTATTGTCCCCGTTTGGATCCATGCTGTTTGAGAAACATAGGCTATGGTACCATAAAAATCGATCTGTTGAATGATTCAAATCAAGATGATTAGAAACATAATTTTCGAGTATCTAAAGTTGTTCAAATCTAAAGCTAATGATAAGACTTACTGTTCCTGAGACACATGGAGTTTCACCGAGAATGGCAGCTAAAAGTGTTGACTTGCCAGAGCCAACCTCACCACAAACAGCCACTTTCTCACCAAACTTAACCTCAAGACTCACATTTCTCAAGTTTGGTTTTGTTGAACCTTTCTCCTCCCAAGAAAAGCTAGCAGATTTAATAATAATCGCGTTCTGATTGCCTTCGGATCTCTGCTTTCTCCGCCTCTCCCCACCTTGAAGCTCAGGAGCTTCTAGAAATGTTGCAATACGACTGAAGGCAACTTTAGCCTGAATTGTCACTCCAATAACATCAGGGATCATTCTTACTGGATCTTGGACCAGACGCAGGGTTGCCACAAAAGTGAAAACGTTACTTGCTCTCAATGGAATGTCTAGGAAATAACAAGTGGCAAAAGTTGCAGCAGAGACAAACACCGGTGATGACCAGAACAGAACCGCATTATAAGCCTTTCTCATCTGAACCGCCTTCAAAGATTTCAACTCAATGTTCCTAAGCTTTTCAATAACCTTCTTGAAATGTGATTCCCACGCATAGAGCTTCAAGACCTTCATGTTGACAAGAGACTCATTGCAGGCCTTCAGCCTCTCGTCCTGAGAGGTCATGAGTTCGCTTTGAAACTTGTTCTGAAGTTTTGCGATAGGAGCGTTGCATAAAACAGTAAGTATTATCACAGCTAGAGCTGAAAACGTAGCAACTCCCACAGAATGAAAGAGAATCCCAAGCGCGATTAGTAGCTGAAAGCTTGTTGTCCAAAGCTGGTGAAACCAATACGGAAACTCCCCAATTCTGTAAGCATCAACAGTAGCGTAGTTCATAATCTCGCTGCCAGAATGAATCAGTCTTGAAGAGTTATTCAATCTCAGCTGCTTCTTGTTTATAGCTGCAGTTAGAAGAGACCTCACGCGTAAACCGACAATTCTACATCTGAAATACCATTGTCTCTGTGACAAAGACTCTATCATCTTTGAGAAGAACAGCAACACAGCCAACACAAGCCCTTCATATCTAAAGCTTGCATTGCCTTCAGCAACCAAAATGAAAGCATTCAGAAGCAAAGGACCAGCTGAAACAGCAACAATCTTCATAAAAGCAAAGAAACCAGAGGTCAAAAGCTCTCTCCAGACACAAAGAACAGTAACTTTCAAGATCGAAGGTTGACAAGAACTCCCTAATCTTCTCTTCTGCTCAATGAGATTTTCCTCAAACAAGGAATAACACGTCTCTGCACGCTCTTCCTTTCGAAGCTCGGGTATATCTTCTTCCTCCAAGTCTTTCACATTTCCTCTCTTTATCAAAGAATTCAACCACCAGAATGATAACGTACTGAACAATCCTGCTTTAGCAAACTGGCTAACCCGGTTATCAAAATCGGCTTTTTCGCTAAACCCATTTGAATCACCAGCATTAAGAGGCTCGTATAAACTACTCTCACCAGATTCATCAAATCTATAGCCTTTATAAGCACTTAAGAGTAACAAAACTGACCCAGGAAGTAACAAAACATCAAGAATTGTCCTAACTGCTAATTCATCTCCAAACACAGCATTGTTCACAGATAAACAACTTGAGACCAAACCATAAAAGAAGGAGAAGATAGATAACAATCTCAACGAAGACTTGCGGATTCTTGTTCCTCTAACGCAAATGATTAAGTTAATGAATAACCATGTAAACCCTTGAATCAGAATGACCAGCCAGAGGATTAAGGGCTTACTGTGATTCTCTCGTAAAACCCAAATCCCTAAAACCAAATCTAGAGATCCGATGATTCCGTTGAATAGAGCAGACACTAGTCGCAGACAAAAGAATTGATGAATCCTTTTGGGAGGTTCCTTGTGAAACAAGCAAATACAGAGGGTTAGGAATGAGAGTGTGATACCGAAACATATCTGTAGAAATCGAACAGTGCAGTTTGATGATGTGTGGTGATTCCCGCAGAAGGAAGTCCAATAATTTTCTATCATTTTTTTTCTTTCTGATTTCTGAGAAAAAAAAAACAAATTTTCAGGGAATATTTTTGTACTGACTTATCCTATTTTCTCGTCTAATTTTTCTGGGCATGCAAAACAAGAAGGAAGATGGGGGAAAAATATCTAAGAGCGGGAAACGAAAGGTCGAATCGAGAGAGAAGAAGAAGAAGAAAAAGAAGAATTTGGTTAGTCTCTGAAAATGAAAAATACGTAAGAAAATCGAAGAAGTACTCTCAAACTTCTCTGCTTTTTTATGGTTAAAAATTTATTGATTTGGATACTGTAGAACGGGACTCAAAACAAAATTATGTATATTGGGGAAATATTATTTTATTTGGATTTTCTTAACAGAATTATTTTATTAGTTGATTTGATGTTTTCTATAATTTTTGGAGGATTTATCTCTTTACCCTAATAATAGTTCCATTATTCTATAGATTTCAGTTACTTTCACTTATCACTCTGACACTCGTCTAGTCTCGCAATCAAAACAAAAAGAAAAGACAAATAAACAGTGTCTTCTACTCTCAAAGAGCACAAGTCTCTTACAAGTTACAACAACACATGATGAGTCAATGACAAATAAATAATAATGTATTCGTATCACATTTTATCAAAAAAAAAATTGATTGTTATATCTTTTTTTTTAACCAATAGATTAATATTTTAGTAGAAGCGTGAATGTGTGATTATCTAGTGGTTGTCCATGTACTTAAAACACTTTTACGTCAAAAACAAAATTAGAAGACTTTTACGTTCAACTAGCTAGTTATGAGATGCAAAAAATATAGAGATGACTCATTTTCCTTTGTTCCGTCTTTTAGCCGCCGGTCAAATTTTCACAGTAAATGTTATAACACATGAGAAAATAAATTATAAAATTACCAAAAATGTACATATAAATAAATGATTTGCATATCTGTCCGACAAAAATAATAATAAATAAATGATTTGCATTAGTTACTAATTAAATGCTTTATTTTGCATTTGAATATATATATATATATATATATATATATATGTACCTTGAGTATTGTAGAATTTTATGAGAGGTAGTTCATACTCCTTTTTTGTAATAATATATATATTGTAATAATATATATATTGTAGAATATATATATATATATATATATGTTAAGTAATTAGCTTTGTTCACAAGATAATTCATATTTTATGAGAGGTAGTTCATACTCCTTTTTTTTTCTCCTCAAGGTAGTAGAACTTTTAGTAGTTTTCACAATAATGTCATTCTACACTTTTATACATAAATGAAAACTAGTAAAAATTCTACAATACTCCTTATTAATACACTAAAAAAATGATCTTTCTTGTTAATATATTAAAAAAATAGAGTCAAAATAGATTTTTTATTCACAATTATATTTTGCGTTGGAAATATAAAACAACATTTTTTGTGAAACAAATATAAAATGTGAAAATTACATTCTTTGTGAAACTTAGGGAGTATAATATCCATCAACTCAAAATTGAGTTAACTTTTATTTAACTAAAACTGTTTAAATGATAGTTTGTATAGTTATACAAAAAAATGAAAATGTGGGTGGTTTAGTAGTCAGTTTTTAAAAAATGGTGTGGTTATAGACCGTTAATCTTATTGTGAATAAATTAGAGATTGGCGAGATGTTTTTTCTTTAACATGATTTGGCGATATGTTCTTGTTTGCATCTCAATTCGCATTTATTTATAAAATGAAGGCATAAAGTACGAAAGCAACAATACACTATGTAATAGGATATACTTTTATAAATTCAGATTCGCGTTATATGTTTGTTTTGGGACCTCAATCGCATAATATGTAAGCATGGTATAATAATTCACTGACAATGTGAGAGTGACTCCCACAGAAGTCGGATCCAAATTGAAATCGAACTATAAAACTTCTTTACAAAATCTATTTTTTCCACCATATTTAACGAATCTACTTTCTGTCGTTTTTTCCCAACCTTAGCTTTTCGTTGGTGACTTCTTTTTATGATGTCTTCGCAGGGACTTCGTTGGTGACTACTGACTAGTAACTAAATATGATTAAATTTAGTGAAAAAAAACAGTACTTTTTTTGTCATGATAAATCATAAATGTATCTATGGCGCCGCATGCAGAGGCCAGGTCGAACAGATTTTGATTTTAGTTTGTTTTTGGGTTTAGTTTTGAATATTAAGACCAATGTAAAAGTTATATAACAAAGGTTGGCAACAAAAAAAAGTTATATAACAAAGTCTAAAATTTCTTTGTTAATTTTTTTTAAAAAAAATGTTTTACACAGTTGTTGCTGCGTTTGGTTACGTTTTTTTATATGTGGCCTAATGGCATTACAATACTATTTTAAGAGACTAGCTAGATATCAAATTGTGGATTTGGTGGGGGGAAAAAACCATAGAAATGAGATCACCGACTTGCTTGTATGTTTCCAGATTATCGTTTGTTTAATATTTTAAAATTAGCACTCCACTAAAACAAAAAAATTACCAATGGAAACTATAAATATTCCATGTATAAATGATATAACTTAATTGGCCAGTTCATTAGAACTTTATATTTTATTCAAACCTGAGATCATAGAGTGGACGCAACATACTTAGAAAGAAAAAAGAAAGAAAAAAGAAAAAAAAATCGTGGCTAATCACGTGAACAAATAAAAAACACATGTAAGCCACCATTAATTCCTCATCACTCCTTTGGATTTGCATGGAAAGAAGTAATAAATTATTGAATCACCTGCTCAACCTAAAATAACCAAGAGAAGAGAGTCATGAATTCGTAAAACTAATTAATAAAATTTTGGTCATCTAGCCAATTTTAAGAAAATACTCTAGATGACACTTTTCCTGTTATTTATCCACCGTTTTTACGCTCTTTCATGTCAATTACAAAGAAAATATGTTTCGTCCATGTTCCTTTTAAATTTTGAGTACACTGAGTTATAAATTTATAATACCGTTGTATAGATTCTATGAATAATATGTGTCGTGTATATTTAGTTTCGTCATGGCTCACGTCGTTCGTTTTGGCTTTTCAAAAAATTTATATCTTCACTCTTGTTGTATCTCATGTAAACTCCACATAATTTTTTTTTTCTTTTTTTAATCTTTTAAGCACAGTAGCTTTTGTTTGACTGAAATTTTTTGACGTATGTGTACAAGAATCTGAATTCTGAAGAGAGGATAGATCTTAGGAGCGTAGGACAAATGTCAAATATTCAATGATATCATTTGTATTTTTTGTAACTTTGCATGTGCACGCATAACGTATTGTTGATCATTTGATCTAAAGGTCTTAAGGTCAGATGAAATTTAAAACCGGAATCTTATAAAAACGTTGAAATCTCCGAATAATATGAGAGGAAATATTTAGTAACAGACTAACAGTGTTAGATAGTTCTGCAATAATGGTTTTGAAAACATCAACAAATCCTATATACCACCTTTGAAGTTGTATTTCGATTCACTTTTTTTTTTTTTTTTTTTTTT
>Ga0041059_1000003_pt1 | contig 96135 bp, 36 predicted proteins | sample AraColnosormetaG_FD_56232 | JGI IMG/M metagenome (GOLD analysis project Ga0041059, IMG submission 56232) | Arabidopsis roots microbial communities from North Carolina, USA - Col MF nosort | ecosystem: Host-associated > Plants > Roots > Unclassified | place: USA: North Carolina | collected...
GTTTATGGCATTTAAAAAAAAAAAACGCACCAACCGAAAAATGTCATACTATTAATAAATATATATTTAAGAATTAAAAGTCACGAGTTCTATAGCAAAACTATCGTGAATTCTTAGTCATCTTTAGCTTATTGCTTTTGGACAACAAATCCACTTATGTTATGACACATACACACACAACGTTGCAAAAAGATGGTCGCAAAGGAGATTCTCCATATGCGGAAAGAGTCAGATCATTTATTTCCTAATCCATTTTAACAATAGTTAATTAAAAATCAAGTTAAGCTAACTCTTCATGTTTATTGATTGTAAAGACTAAAAGAGTGTTTGTTTCTACTTTCTAGGCAGACGAAGTCACAGCACCAAAACAAGGTCTGGAAACCAAACCATTGAAAGATTGAAACTTAGGAAACCAAGGCCTACTTATTTGAGAAATAAAGGCCCAATTGGCCCAGTTCTATTATTAACACAGATAAAAAGAATAGTGTGGAGAAAAGTATCATAATTTTTTTTTTTTTATTATGATGGCCCAATCAGCCCAAGTCTGTATAATGCATGTTATTAGAAAGAAAGAAAAAGATTATATTTTGTTGTTGTTGTTGTTGTTGTCGTTGTAAGCTTGTAATTAGATTTTATTGATCAAAGAACAAAATAAATCTTTTTAATATAGACTGTAATTGGTTGTATATTATGTCTATACTAATATACTGTTTTTTGCTCACATATGTATACAGTTTTTCATTTCTACAGTAGAAATGCTTTAATTTTGTTTTTATTACTTAAACCAGTCGACATATGGTAATTTTTGGTGTCAACTCTGATAGTTGTCAAAATGAAAAAAGGCAAAAAAACAAAACAAAAAACTGATCTTCGCAAACCTATGAAGGAGTTTTGGCATTTTTAATTTTTTCTGCATTAAGAAAAAAATATTGATACTTGAGACTTTTTTTTCTTCAAATTTCCAAGTATTTGCCTCAACTCAAAGGACCTCAAAGGTCTAAAAAGAAACGGTAGGGTCAAGTTCAATACACAAATTCACAATCGAATTCAAATATATTGAAAATAAAATGAGACCAAAAAGGCCGGTCATTTTCAAACAATTGCAGAGTACAAATATTTTATGTTAATAAGATGTTTTTTCTTGGGCATTACAAACTTTATTTTGTTGATAAAATAACAACAAACAAAACAACACCAATTGATTAATACATAAAGTTTGATGGGAAATGGATGAACCAAGTGATTAAGATCTGTCCACGCGGGAAGTGTTGGATTCATATGATTCACAGTTTCCCTATCAACCACTGAAAACCATATTGCTTCATCAATCTCACTACGTGGGTTTTTTATTGCCTTTCTCTCATTTGCATTTTGAGCCCAACCAAGTCTATTTATTAATCACTTTTTTTGTCGATATTTATTAATCACTTTTCTCTCATCTATAAACCACTTTGTAGTTATATTTTTTTTTGTCGTAAAAAAAAAAAATAGCAAACAATGATTGATGAAAATTGTCCCAAACAAAAAAAAAGAGGATTGACGATAATAAAGATGCAAAAACAGCTTTCTATTTCTGTCAGCATATAAGGATTTTATAGAATTCAAACTTATATTTCTACACTAAGAAATTAAAGACTTATAGGTGTAATCTATTACTTCACAGTTCACACTTTTGATTTCTTATGGGAATGTGTTTTCGTAAAGGGCAATATGGTTTTAGGCATTCATGTGTTTTGGATGAGACGCTACTACCAAAAGAATATGTCGTTACTAAAAAACTATATTTTTGACACATGCTGTTAATTTTGGATACATAGAAGGTCTAAGAGATTAATAGGAATCGTTTTTATCTAGTTTCTAATTTAGTTCAAACGTTGACTACTCCAAATTTTCGTTGTAGAGTTATTTATTGAAATAGTCATCGATTTTAAATTGGGTAATACTATATCCGATCGAACTTTAATATGAAATATGAATTATGCTACTTATGAGATGCGATAACAAATTTCTATAGTTTAGCGATCTTTTGTTCATGTTATTTAGAGTTTGGATTTAAAAAAGTTATGAAACAAAGACACGTGTGTTGACGGGTTGTGGTGTTTGATTTGCCTTGCTTTCTTTCTTCTTTGTGATGAAGAATCTCTTTGGAGATCCAATATATTGTTTTTGGAAGTATCACGACGGTGACATGTATAGGTCGATCGAGGAAACGCCAATGATAACCAAATTGAGGCTGTCGCAACTAAATGATCAGTCGATAGTCATTATTAATAGTATAGTTCGATTAAAAAAAAACTTTCCAAGATTATTGTTACCTTGTATTTTTTTTGAACATTTTCTAAAAATGATATCTTCTAAACTTAGATAATTCAACCTATTTGTGGTATCATTAATTTGAACAACTTTGACATGCAAGTGGTTGGCCATACTCCATACTACAAGTCTACAACATGTCTGCGCTAGGAACTTTCTTACTATACTTCATTTTTAGACCATTAATGTTATTGCTTGGTCTTTTAAAATGATAGTAAATTATTATTTTATAGTATCTATCGTATATTATTATTTACATCGATCATAAAGTGCTGGTTTACAAAAAATATTTTTAAAAAGAAAGAGTCAAAGTTCCTTCCATATTTGACCAACCAAGCTTGACCGACTCGATTCAATGGGTCCAAAGTCATAGTGGTCGAGGTAATTGGTCAATCAAAACACCACGGGCTATATGAATCTCGCTTAATTGCTAACACGACGTATTGACAAATTTTCCATTCGTAATGGTGCAACTATTCAAAAACAACAAATACTTGATTTTATTTTGAATTTTATTAGTGTTTGCCAAATGATTTTAGTCCACCAACTAAAAAATATAGAAGGAGCAATAGCATGCCGCTAACAAGAAAAAAATAGACATCTTACAAAAAAATGTTTTTTGGTTTGACCTTAGAATAAATGTATTTAGTTAGCAATTCTAATTTAATTAAAAAAAACAACGAAATTATCAATATACAAAATACAAATAATGCTACATAATTCGCTTAAGAAGAATTCAACTATTTTATTTTACCCAAACAAGTTAATTCTTACTTTTTTCTATTTTGCTCTTAATTTCCCATTCTGATTAAGAAACAAATCTCATATACTTTTCTATTTTTGTTAGACATGAATTTCAAATATATATCTTACATTTATAAAATTAATTTTCAATCAAAAATCTTGTAGTATTATACAACCGTGATGTTCCTAAAAAATACCTGTCATACAGCTGTTATGCTTCTTAAAATAAGATAAAATTATATTTACTGTATTAAGCTAGATTGTCAAAAATTAAACAGCAAGATAATAACGTAATTAACCATCGTTAATATCAAACGCGTTAGGTCGGTTTGACCGGTCTGGTTTGGTGAGCGCTGGTAATAATTTCACCATCCCAATCAATCACAGACAAAATTGAAAACCCCAATTAATAATACATAAAATGAAAAACATGATGAATTATAAATTAAAACTCTGTTCTGTCTCAAAAAACTCAAAAGGAGTCTCTCTCTCACCTACACCACACCTAACCAAACCCCCTACGATTCACACAGAGAGAGATCTTCTTCTTCCTTCTTCTTCCTTCTTCTTTCTTCTTCTTTCTTCTTCTAGCTACAACATCTACAACGCCATGTCCTCTTCTTCTTCTTCGTCAACCTCCATGATCGATCTCATGGCAGCAATCATCAAAGGAGAGCCTGTAATTGTCTCCGACCCAGCTAATGCCTCCGCTTACGAGTCCGTAGCTGCTGAATTATCCTCTATGCTTATAGAGAATCGTCAATTCGCCATGATTGTTACCACTTCCATTGCTGTTCTTATTGGTTGCATCGTTATGCTCGTTTGGAGGAGATCCGGTTCTGGGAATTCAAAACGTGTCGAGCCTCTTAAGCCTTTGGTTATTAAGCCTCGTGAGGAAGAGATTGATGATGGGCGTAAGAAAGTTACCATCTTTTTCGGTACACAAACTGGTACTGCTGAAGGTTTTGCAAAGGTGAGGACTTTGTGTTTTGGTTTGTTCTGATTTCGAATGATGAAGTTGAATTTGAATCAGTTTGATGTTTTTGAAATTTGCAGGCTTTAGGAGAAGAAGCTAAAGCAAGATATGAAAAGACCAGATTCAAAATCGTTGATTTGGTATTTATTTTGTTCCATCAACTTTTTAGATAAAGTTTGATGCTTTAAGTATAATCTGATTCTGAGTTTATTAACAGGATGATTACGCGGCTGATGATGATGAGTATGAGGAGAAATTGAAGAAAGAGGATGTGGCTTTCTTCTTCTTAGCCACGTTAGTTTTCTTAGCTGATCTTTTGTTTGGGATCGGTATAAGTATTAAATTTGATTTGTTCTTGTGGCTGACTTGGTTTTACTATCTGGAATCTGGATGTAGATATGGAGATGGTGAGCCTACCGACAATGCAGCGAGATTCTACAAATGGTTCACCGAGGTTAGTCTTTTTTTTTGGCTTGGCTCAACTAGTTGTTGTAACGTGTGTTGTTTTTGTTTTCTTGTTTCTGAAGTTGTAAACATGTGTTTACAGGGGAATGACAGAGGAGAATGGCTTAAGAACTTGAAGTATGGAGTGTTTGGATTAGGAAACAGACAATATGAGCATTTTAATAAGGTTTATAAATGAAATCTTTATTCCCCTTTTCTTAATGGTTTTGCTCTTGTCACTATTATGGTCTCCTTCCAATTACTTTGGACCGAGCTAATATGCAGATTTGTTTTGTAAATTTTGGGTTGCAGGTTGCCAAAGTTGTAGATGACATTCTTGTCGAACAAGGTTTGTTTTGTTTCTTTCTTTCTTTCTTTCTTTCATCATCCGTTTTGGATCGCTCTGATCCGGTCTTAATGTGTTGTATTTTGGTTTCTAACTTCATTGAGTGGGTTGTTCAGGTGCACAGCGTCTTGTACAAGTTGGTCTTGGAGATGATGACCAGTGTATTGAAGATGACTTTACCGCTTGGTATTTTACATTTCCACTTCTCGTGGCTTATCGTGTACAATGCTGTTTTGGTCATTTGTTTTTTGGGGGGCTAAATTTGCTACCTCTTGCAGGCGAGAAGCATTGTGGCCCGAGCTTGATACAATACTGAGGGAAGAAGGGGATACAGCTGTTGCCACACCATACACTGCAGCTGTGTTAGAATACAGAGTTTCTATTCACGACTCTGAAGATGCCAAATTCAATGATATAAACATGGCAAATGGGAATGGTTACACTGTGTTTGATGCTCAACATCCTTACAAGTACAAAATCCAGCCGCTTCTTTTCTTTTTCCTTATAATCTTGTCTTGTTACTTGATCTAATCTTGCTTTTTTTGGCTTTTAAAGAGCAAATGTCGCTGTTAAAAGGGAGCTTCATACTCCCGAGTCTGATCGTTCTTGTATCCATTTGGAATTTGACATTGCTGGAAGTGGACTTACGTGAGTTCTACTGCTATATGAATATTTACTTAATCAGAGGGAAATATTATTGGAGAATAACATGAATGTATTTTTTGTATCTTGTCTGTCAGGTATGAAACTGGAGATCATGTTGGTGTACTTTGTGATAACTTAAGTGAAACTGTAGATGAAGCTCTTAGATTGCTGGATATGTCACCTGATACTTATTTCTCACTTCACGCTGAAAAAGAAGACGGCACACCAATCAGCAGCTCACTGCCTCCTCCCTTCCCACCTTGCAACTTGAGAACAGCGCTTACACGATATGCATGTCTTTTGAGTTCTCCAAAGAAGGTTGGTTGGATTCATTTACCATTAGACTGGTTATAATCAGTTTTGTTTCTCTTCATAGAGATTCAAACTCAATTATTTTCATGTTTATTTTCTTGCAGTCTGCTTTAGTTGCGTTGGCTGCTCATGCATCTGATCCTACCGAAGCAGAACGATTAAAACACCTTGCTTCACCTGCTGGAAAGGTTGTGGCTGAACCTTTTGTTGGTTTCTACTCTTCATTTTCCATTTCTTTAAAATGGAATCTGACAATGTATATTTTGTGTCCTTTCAACAACAGGATGAATATTCAAAGTGGGTAGTAGAGAGTCAAAGAAGTCTACTTGAGGTGATGGCCGAGTTTCCTTCAGCCAAGCCACCACTTGGTGTCTTCTTCGCTGGAGTTGCTCCAAGGTTGCAGCCTAGGTTCTATTCGATATCATCATCGCCCAAGTGAGTACCTTCATTGTCTTGGTCTTTTTGTCTTCAAGTTGTTCGCTTGAGACTTATATTGTGTTTTTAGTGTATTGAGCATTGTCCCGTTTACTTGTATAGGATTGCTGAAACTAGAATTCACGTCACATGTGCACTGGTTTATGAGAAAATGCCAACTGGCAGGATTCATAAGGGAGTGTGTTCCACTTGGATGAAGGTAAATATAAAAAACTTAAATCTGATAGCTTCTTGCAAACATATTGCTTTGGAATCTTTTTACTGTTTGTGTCATTTCTTATCCATTGTCTTGGTGTTTTTGCTGGGTACTGATTTTTTGCATCGTAATCACAGAATGCTGTGCCTTACGAGAAGAGTGAAAACTGTTCCTCGGCGCCGATATTTGTTAGGCAATCCAACTTCAAGCTTCCTTCTGATTCTAAGGTACCGATCATCATGATCGGTCCAGGGACTGGATTAGCTCCATTCAGAGGATTCCTTCAGGAAAGACTAGCGTTGGTAGAATCTGGTGTTGAACTTGGGCCATCAGTTTTGTTCTTTGGATGCAGAAACCGTAGAATGGTAATAAAGCCATTACTCAAAACTCAAACCTTTCATTGGTTTTGTCCAGTTTCTAATCATATCTTCTCATATATGTAGGATTTCATCTACGAGGAAGAGCTCCAGCGATTTGTTGAGAGTGGTGCTCTCGCAGAGCTAAGTGTCGCCTTCTCTCGTGAAGGACCCACCAAAGAATACGTACAGCACAAGATGATGGACAAGGTATGAGCTTATAGAAACCCAAAACTCAGATCTTCATATAGATTCAAATTCAGATTCTTGAGCTGACAATCTTTCTGCAATGCAGGCTTCTGATATCTGGAATATGATCTCTCAAGGAGCTTATTTATATGTTTGTGGTGACGCCAAAGGCATGGCAAGAGATGTTCACAGATCTCTCCACACAATAGCTCAAGAACAGGTATGTCTTGTTGAGATCAATCTAGCATTATCATTGTCCGTATCACAAACCGACTCTAATGAGTTTATTTCTGTCTGTCTTGTTTTCAGGGGTCAATGGATTCAACTAAAGCAGAGGGCTTCGTGAAGAATCTGCAAACGAGTGGAAGATATCTTAGAGATGTATGGTAACGAAACTATTGAAGCCACACACTCACTGTGTACTTATATTTATATATATACGGCACAGAAATTGCCACATTATGATGATCATTAAGTTTGTGATCGCAAGAAGAAAGGAACTCCTTTTTTTTTCCATTTTTAATTTCTTTTCATATATTTTGACAACTCTATTTTTTTAACTCTTGTTATATATCCCCCACCCAATAGTAAGAAAAAATGCATAAGATGTTATGGGGTATTTGTGAACAATTATGTTATATACAAAGTCAGTACCTTTAGTATGAATTCTTTATGTAGCACTTTCACCAAAGTCCCCATTTTGGGACAAATACAAATTCTTTGTTTATGCCTCAATAATCATTTTCACTACTCTGATTGTCTCCATAACTCTAAGACCAAAATTTTGGACCAAAAAAACAAGAATAAAAAATAAAAGACCAACAAATTGTTGACCAAAAAGAATTGAAAAAATTTATGAAATTTCTTTGCCATAATTACATAACTAGGTAAGTTTGCAAATGATAATGAATTAGAATTATTTAGGTTAAATGACCATGCTTTTTACTAAAAACTAAGTAGGCCACTCTCGGTTCAAAATGAACGAGAGTGTTAGCTCGACATTTTGTGTTATCCTTACTTTCGCATGTCATAGTAACATAATTTTTGTGTTTGTCAAAACAAGCCAGTACAAATAAACTCGCAACTTAAGTTATCAAGTCTAGTATTAATTTGCCAACACTCTAGTTGATTAAGAACCAAAAAGGTGATAGATAAGTCGATGTGCGTTGGATGCAAGAGTCAAATGATTAATAATGGTAGAGAGAAATAAAAAGCCATATTCGCAACCTTCTAGCTCATTCGGAAGTGTTTTTTGGTGGTTGAGAATATTATTCTAAGAAAATTGAAAATGAGGAATGGACCGATGGGTTTGGTGGGTAGGCGAGAGAGCATATAGTTTAGATTTAACTTAGCACACGTGACTTACATTGAAGCGTGCCAAAATAAGTAGGTGGACAGAAAACTTTCCAACAACAACAACAACAACATGTTTCTTTCCTCTTTCAACTACTTTTGTGTTGTGTGTTTCTTCTCTCGACCTCATAAATTTGTATTCGTTAACTAGAAGTGAATACGATTGCATAAACGACAATATACCCCGTCTAGTTTAATAGGAACCGATCGTCGACTTTAAATTGACATGGTACTGCATGTTTTATCATTATTTTGTTGATTTTATTCATCAAATCTAGTGATGGTTTAATCTGGTATATTTTGTATTACTTGTTCCATCTTCCAGGGACAAACTTAGTAATTTTCTTTTAAAATTGATTCTTCAGTACCTTTAAATTGTAAAGCTACATAGTATGTTGTACTTTTTATTTGTCAACATGGAAAATAACTAAAGATGATCGGTGTCAAATGTAAATAAAAATCAAGTTGACATGGTAGTGTAAATGATGTCACATGATTGAATAATTGATTTCTCAGTATTTCACATGTTTTGTCAACGTCATAGCAGAACAAAATAAATAAGGAATATTGACTTAAGGTCACTATATTAACTTTTAACCGTATTTTTTTTATCAACAAACCGTAAGTCTACTGATTTTTTTTATTAAGGTTTGAACTCAAACTATTTTTCTTATCTTGGCCTTTTCAAATAACTAGACTCGAATTTTACCGTAGAACTATTTTTGTTAGTTTTTCAATTGATGAGTTAAGACTAAGAAGAAGTATATTCAAATTGTCATCTCCATTACCGCAAAGGTTGTCCCAATATTGCTACCACTTCATGGGCTGGATGTAAATTTAGTAGCGCTGATTGTAGTTTGCGGACTCATTAGTAAGATTTCTGAGAAGGGCCAATATAGGACTATTACAGCCCATTAGTAGTCCAACTTCTTAATCATAGACCCAATGCATAAAGCCCGATTAAGTACATGGTTAACTTATTCCCGATTAAGTACATGGTTGTCTTTATATCCTATTTTAAAACAATTTCAGCAAAAAACTTATTTTTCTGGAATACGCTAATCATTAATCAATATAGCATACATACTAATAAGTTAGACTAAATAATATTATTTATCATTTAAGCTAGGACGCATGATTGATCCGATTAATCTGAAAACTGATTGCTTGGAACGATATATTATGTTTGGTAATTGCTTGGTACATTATATTATGTTTGAAAATTATTTTTAAAAAGAGTGAAATCTCTCGAATTCTTTTATTTTGCGGGTACATACTTATGGCTTAAATTTGGTAAACAAAAGAATCTCAATGTTGCTACTTGCTACCACTTGATGGGCTATAAATTTAGGCCCAATAAAAATGGTTAAAAAAAGAATTGACTAAGAACCGGCAAGAAGAATGGTTTCTCATAAGAAAAAGGGCTTGTTAGTTTTTTAAGGTATGAATATGATCAACAAACTCTTAAGATTCAACAACATCACACTAAGATTAAAGTGCTCACAGAATACAAAAATTAAAACACACAGACTTGCAATTTCTAAGTACTCAATACAGGTTAGTCTTGATCAGCGTCTTCAAGCTCTTCATCTTCTGGCACACCACGGACATACAAAACATTGTTGCACCTATGTACACAAAAGTCAGCAAATTAATTCAATGGATCCGAAAATTTCGAAGCAATTACAAACCTGATAGTTAGTCAATGAATCCACTACTATCAGAGAGAAAATGATAAATGTGTGCTAATAATGGCCGCCAAGTCTAATTCTTAAGTTTTATCAAGTAATGACACTTCACTGTGAATCATATAGTTGGAAACATAAACTGAATCACAAGGAGAAAATAAGTAGAGACAATGAAGTAATATTATTACCTGATCAAGATCTCTCCAAGGTTCCCTGTCAATTGTCCATCAATATATTCTTCGGTGTTTCCCAGCTGACAAAAACAATATGGAAAATGTCAATGCATAACAATCTATGTATCTGTACAGATTATCAGCATTGCCTCTAAACTTGTATGCACAAGGAACATTTAGCAGGTGGTTTTGGACAAAATAACATCAATCTCTCTGTTTAATCAAAAAGCTATCTTATCTAACTTTGTAATTCAGGAAATAACGCACCTGCAAGTTCATGTAGGAGTCAACAGAGGCGAGAAAACCTGTGAAGTAGAAGGAAGACTGTTAGCTATATAAGCTCTGGATACTTATCATCAAAAGCATTTTGAAGAAAAATATACCTTTGTATTCCATTCCCCATTTAAGCTTGACGATAACAGTCTTGCCGGTCAAGTTGTTCAAGAATGGTTTCGGGTTAACCGGAATAGTCTGCAAAACACACATACATACAAACTTGGTTCATCAAATACTAATGGAATGAACTCAAAAGCATCACATTTGAAGATAAACACATTGTGCATTTTCCAACGAATTCTCGAATGCAATTTTTATGTAGTGGACTATTATACTCGTTAACGACATATATATAACAATTTCGAATCAGATTCAGATTCGCAGATACTCCAATCTTTTACTTGTAATCAGATAAATCGACGAGATTGGAGCTGAAAGAAGAGCTCAGGCCATCGAATTTCGCAATCCCTAAAACTACTTAACAGATAAAATTCTAATTTTGAGCTCAATAAAGAAAGGAATTAACTAATCTAAGCTCGAACTTAGAATCAGAAGACGAAAAAATCGAAACTTACCGCCATGAGTTTGAGAACGAAGAGACGAAACGAAGATCTGGGAGAACAAATATCGATACGCTTGTGGTTTCTCTCGATTTAGGGTTTTTGGCTGGGTTTATTCGTTGCTGTACAGAAGATAATGGGCCTGCGAAAATATCTCATAAGGCCCATTATTGGTTCAACTGGCTTGCTTTGTGAAATCTCCATAAAAGTGAAAACAAATAATACATGACAAAAACGACATGCATTCCAACCTAATGACATAAAACCGGCAAGAAGAATGGTTTCTCGAGAACAAAAGTCCATTATATTGCATTCATCTTTACACAATGATCAAATTTTGTCAGCTTGCCTTTAAAACAATTAGCCGGCTTTCTACTCTTTGACCATCCAATTATTAGTTTAGATTATATATAATTCCATTAGAATTCTATAATTATTACATCAAAACTAAAACGATTGGCATCACATATATGACCAAAGAATTAGGTGAACGTGAACCACTCATCTGTTGAGGTCATCCATCATCTAGTGCAAAGTATTTTTCATTTTTGAGGTCTTTTCATTTTTATTTTTTTTACAAGTCATTATATGTTTACTTTTTTTTTCACGTCATTATATGTTTACTATGATAAAGAAAACGCTTATAAAATCAGCATGCTAATAGAAAAGGTTATCTACATCATGATTTTTATTTTTTGAACAAAAAAACATTTGAAGTGAACTGCTATAGATGTGAATCATCTTACTTTTTTGCGTTTAAAGGCAAAATAGTAACATCGCACCATATGAAATTGTTATAAAAAGGGAAAACAAATCAAACTTTGTAGTCAAGCAATGTATATGAATAACCTACTTATGACTTGTGCCTTGCAGCGTAAGTTGATGTACGTTGAAAACGAAAAAACAAAGTGGATAGTTTGTAATTGTGGCTCTAATTCCTTTAGTTTTTTTTTCTCTAACAATTGAGTTTCTTTAATCACTACACTTCCACTTCCTCGATTTAATATACCTAAACTATAATTGGATAGTTGAAAATATCAAAAACTATAGTCTAGAATATAATTATAATCATCGTTTTAATGTTTGTAATAACCGAAAGGTCCGAAACGAAATGTTAGCAGCCAGGCGAAAGTCATTTTCTCAGCTGACCTCAGTTACGCGCAACAATTCATACCTCAGCACTTATTTTTTATACTTTTGTCACAATGTCTTAGTCTTCTTCTGAATTAGTCTCGACTATCTTTTTTCACAATCAATATGCTTCATACAGTTTGTTTGTGTGTAAACTTGCTCCTTCGAAAATATACCTAAAGAAAATTGTCTAAACATTTTTAGATTGTGTTTCGCTAATTCTTATATATATTTATATAGAAGTGGTGACATGTCGAATCTATATTTTATACAATACCATCAGTTAGCTTTTTGCACAGTCTTTTTATTTTACCGGTTGGGTGTACAAATCTATGCAAATTTGTGTGATCGTGGTACATTTATGTACATATGTATAAACATATAGTCTTTGACAAAGAATTTAAAAAATATAGGCATTTCAATCAAAGTTTTACATCATGAAGAAATGTAAATCTCAAATTTTCAAACATTATTAATTTGTGTTTGAATAATTCTATCTCTATCATTCTTGACCATGCTTTTGAATAACTAAATTTTCTAAGCTGAAAAATCGGAAAGATTCATGAATAAATGATCAATGCTATATATGAAGACTAGAGTTACTTGTCTTATCTTTCTTGTCGTTAAAACTATATATGAAAACTAGAGTTAGTTAATATTAATAGACACTTTGTGTGGTTAAATAATAAATAATAAGTAAGATTTGCTATCTTTCTTGTCATTAAAATTGTATTATTGTTATTACCAACATAATATGTCATATATCGACCTGAAATAATTAAATCATGAGAAATTTGGCAAACGGAAACTTCGGATGGTCAACAATCTACAAATATATGCATGTATATAAATACACCTAAAGAATTCTAACCCGTAAAACAAAATAGTTTCCACTTTAAGTTCTGTAAAAGTATTTGACCCCTCTAGAGACCATGTATATATATGGTGACAAAAATTAATACTTTCAATATCTTCATTGTCTTCTCTCTCTCTCTCCCTAAAAAACATGGAAACTACAAAAAACACTAATCTCCAAAACCCTACTAAACTCCCAAAACCATTTCAACATCACCTAGAAGAAGAAAAAGAAGACGCACTATCTCTCCGAGATCTTCCCCTCAAAGCCAAGAATCCTAATCCCACCACCACCGAAGACCACAAAGAACCGTCAACGGAACTTTTTGAGTTTCTAACCTCATCCTCCTACGACGTAGCTCCGGCAGAAAATATAATCTTTGGCGGGAAACTCATCCCTTTAAACTACCAAAATGCTTTCTTTTCACCTCCTGAGCACATTAGCCGTCGAATCCGTTCACGGTCTGAGTCCTTATCCGCGATACAAGGCCATAAGCTTAACCGTCCCGGTAGTTGTACCGTGGCACGTCGTGACAATGCGGGACCTATGAGGGCAAGCCGCTCTTTAGATTATCGTAAGCTTTCACGTGGTCTAACCACCGTACATTCTCCACCGGAAAATAGTTCATCGACTAAAAACACGGGGAAGCCTGAAACAACGTCTTCGGGAAGTGTAAAAAGTGTAAGGCCAAGATGGTATGTGATCATGTTTGGAATGGTTAAGTTTCCGCCGGAGATCGAACTCAAGGATATAAAGAGCCGTCAGATTCGCCGGAATATTCCACCGGTTATGTTTCCATCTCCTGCTAACAGGAGAGCTCGTGGATCTCGGTCGCCATCACCGTCACCTTCTTGGAGGTTTCTCAACGCTTTAAGTTGCAAGAAGCCCACAAGCGTGGCTGCTACGGCGCCGTTTTGGGTTCCTCATCCATAAATTACTATATTATTCCTACGAACATTGTGCGCGGTTACTTGCTCTGCCGTTGATTAAGAAGGATAGGATCGTCATTTAGTATAAGAAATATCGATATTGTTAATTTATTTTGTGAAAGAATGTCGAAATTGTAATTTATTTGGTGAATCGATAATAGTTTGGACCATAACACATCTTATTCACACCTTTTTCTTTTTCTTTGATTTTTTCGTTATTTTGTATTTCAGCTCATTTAGAATATTTCAATATATATTTTAATAAAATTGTTTTTGAAATTGAATTGGTTAGGTGAGGAATGAATGATGATCAAAAGAAGCACGAGAAGGATATGAGAAAAATTTATTACCTTACTTTTCCCAATGGGACTAGTCGATTTTTAATGATTTAGACAGGAAGTTGTATCATTTTTTAGCATTTATCTGTGCTTCGAAGTTCATGGTTGATAAATGGTATGATCAAATTCCATCTTGAGAGACTGTGACATGCACCTTTCTTTTGTCCAGAGACTTCTAGATTCGAAAATTATTAGACATTTTTCTTTCTTCATAAATCTTTTTCACCATTATCATATGTCTATATGATACGACCTAATATTAAGATTTTTTACTTAGCTTAGAATTGACCTAAATTGGTACTTTTGGGCTGTGACACTATTAGTGATGAAAGAAATTGAGACGTCAACTATAATGCGCATTTTAAAAGAAAGTAAGACAATGATTGGAACAAATGACTTGCCAAGTAAGTGAAAGAGGACAAAGAATGTTTTGTTCCAAAACAAATATCTGAGAGACAAACAAACACTGGAGATATCATTGAGCACAAACACGCATTGGTTTCCTTTAGGTACACGTCTAAAGTTTAACGAAACGTCGTAGCTTCAAGTTTTACAAATTGATCTTACAAATTTACAGGTTCCTATATGTTCCCTGAGGATTAAGAGAGAGTAATAAATCAGGCTTTGTCCTTCATTTGAATCTTGACAAAGTCTTTTAATCTCTCCTCCTTCCCTCGAAGGATGTTGAATCATGTAGCATCTAACGAGTGTGTAACCCAATACGCAAGAATCTGTGAAAAAACCTGCAAGATACACGAAAAGGATGTAATGTTTAAAGATTGTTTTAGAAAACTTGGAGTTCTGATTTAGAATCTAAAATATCATTTACCTGTCAATGTTTCTTGAGAGTTTCTGAAACCGCGGTTTTAAGTTCTCAAGATGAATACTGCAAGGGTATAAACAAGGAATTTGATTCAGTTATAGAGAGTAGAGACTGTCATGGAACAGTGGTGTGACATAACTCATGAGAACCAAGAGAAGGACTCACATAGAAGAATCAAGATTAGCGTTAAGGAAAGAATGAGCTTAATAGGGCGGCTCAATGGAACGCGAAATCGTCTTTGATAAACCTTGACTCTGTCAAAGAGCTGCAAAATGATAAACAACTAAGACTTATGATCCTTTCTAATAGTGTAGAGATGATCCAAACTGCAGAAGCTTACCTGGTTATAATCACGACATCTCTGCAGCCAAAACATAGGTTTAGCTCCTTTCTCTTTAGGAGTGTCTTCAATATGTGATAGGAACTTCTCCCTCTCTTCTTCTTTTGCATTAACAGGGACATTAATCCTCAACGCACTGATATTTGGTACATTTGGTGAACTCCATGTTCTTCTTGTACCGCCTTTTTTATCTGCACTTTCCGGACTTCCTATGTCGTCAATGTCTATCACACAATCAGGACTGTCGCCATAACATCTACCCTCTCTTCTGCCATTGATCCCACGTGGATTCTCAGCTACAGAACTCGTTGAGGAATCTCTCAAGTTGATGCTATCACTGTTTAAACTCTCTGACGTCTGAGAAGATCCAGATAGAAACATGGCGAGATCATCACGCTCTTCTTTGTTAAGATCCACCCAACGCAAAGGTTGTTTCCCATTCTCGCTTAACGACTCTAGCAGAGTAGATTCCACTTGATAAATCTGGTTTTCAATAGCGGTAACAAACTGTTTATGCCTAGTTAAGGTAGTGTCATCTCGACAATTTCCATGGCTTAAGCTCACTGCCCTCTCAAACTCTTCCAACTGATTCAAGTCACAACAATATAACCAATATCACTAACACACTCATGAGTAACCATGAAAAAAAAAGGGAATGATCAAAGGACCATTGATTGTTTCATACCTGCCATTTAGCAGTGCTCAAAGCAGCTTGGAGTTCTTTGCAGAGCTCGTCTGATTCTACGGATACTCGACCGTCTCTCTTCTCTTTAAACCACAACCTATACGCAGATTCCATTCTGGAAATACAACACAAATAAGAAACAAAATTTCAAATTTGATAACTCAATTCCTTCACAAAACACAAAGGTTCTCACTTAGACCATTCTAGAGCCAATTAGTCCCCTAAACAATCGAAATACCCTATTTTTCAATTGAAATTCCGAATTCCACCATCACAAGCAACATGAGTCAATTAAACAAACAGAGAATCAAAAAACACATACATATCAGCAGATTCTTGAACCTCCTCAGCTGCAGAGAAAAAAACATCCTTTTGCCATAGATCGAAACTATTCGCTACCATCATCTTCGAAACCACACCTAAACCCTTCAAATTAAAGACCAAAAAATCAACCCGAAAAGATTCGTCGGAATAGATTCTCTCTCCGATTATAATCCAAAATTAGATTCTGCTTCCTTCTCTTCTCTTCTCTTCTCTTCCTTTTTTGCCTTCAGGAGGAAAGAAGGAATTTTTATTTTTTCTTCCTCCAGCTTTCTGTTTTTATTTTTTATTCCTTAAATTCTTCGATATTTCTTTGCTTTCTTCACTTTAAACGTTAATGGAAGATTTTAATAAAGAGGCCTCTCTGAACTAAATTGACCATATTTCACACGTGTTTTATTGTAATTGGGAAATAATTTAAAGTAAGATGGTCTTAGCTGCAGGAGATTACCGCTTGTCAAAGAAAAACATCAAGAATGTCCGTGTTGTTGTTGGGCCTACCGGTTTGCCGCAACATCAATTGTTCGCCAACCGCATTATATTATTATTATTATTCTTTATTTTAATACTCTCTATACAAGTCAAATGCTAATGAGTAAATAAATTCAATAAAAACTCAACGCTAATTTTAACTTTTAGTTTAGTAATAGACAGTAGGAGCAGGACAAATTGAGGTGGCATGTGTAGCGCATGTGATATCAAAATTTTAACTAGTTAAATTGAAATTCATAAAATGAAAACATGTTTTGGTGTTTTCAGTTTTGGAGAGACATGTTTTGTTAAATAAATTTAATTAATTAGTTGTTGTGATATGGTGAAATACCACCTTCTTCAACAAATCCCAACCTTGATTTTGGTGTTTTCAGTTTTAATTAGTTACCAAGACCTGTTTTTGTTCTTATTTAGACATTAACCGGTGGTAGATTCTAGAGATTGGGCCCATAATATATATATATATTTTTTTTGATCAAAAAGATTGGGCCCATAATATAAAACAACTTTTTTCTGATGCAAATCTCTTTGGGTAGGATTGGGCTTCACTACTACAATATGTCAAAAATCAGCGGTCAATATTATATTTAGAAAAAAAAAAAGAACGGATGGATTTTTCAGGTCACTTCTAGTTTGAAGTCAAGTGTTTGATGTGATGATTCTTTAAATGTCACTTCTCGAGTAAATTGTTTTCTTGAACTATAAATTTTGAAATTTACAGGTTTCACATATAACCTGTATAAAAAAGGGTGTGACACTAACCAATTTACAACACCCAAAGTCCAAACGCCAATTCTCTTTTATCTCTTCAAAACAAACGTAACCGACACGAAAATTTGAGACAACATATACAACAACAAAGTGGCAATTTCTGCAGCATTAGTAGATACAAAAGCCAGTTTAGTCTCAACTCTCATGTAGCAAATCTCAGAAGGTTAACTTTGGACAGTGCCTACTTTTGACTTAAGAGTAAACCAAAATGGATAACGTTATATTATATGGTAACTAATCATATATTATAATAATTTTGACTAAACAAAACGGATAATTAAAAACACACAAGAACCACCATTAGATGATGATCCTAGGATAAACAGTCTCTTATCATTCACTTCTCCTTCTCATCTTCTTCTTCTTCCTCCTCTCGAAACCCACAAACCTCTCTGTTTCTTCTATTAGGACTATCCAAAGCTCTCTTCTCTTGTTCTTCCTCTGCTTCTTCTTCTTCTTCTTGACCTTCCTGTTTCTTCTTCTTCAATCCAACACTCTTCCTTCTCTTCACAACTCTCTCCTTCAACACACTCACAATCTCCCTCACCGCCTTCTCCGCATCACTCCTATTCCTAATCAACACTTCACTAACATCAGCCGGAGTAATCTCTGCTTCCTCCACACATTCTTCCATCTCCTTCAAAACAACACTATCCATATCTTCTTCCTCAAGCCTCAGATAATTCTTCAACAGAATCTTCAAAGCCGGAAACTTACAAAAACCCATGTGAACATGCATATCCATCCTCCCACTTCTCATCAGAGCAGAATCTAACTTCTCTATATGATTTGTCGTGAACACAAATATCTTCTCACTCCCACAACAAGACCAAAGCCCATCTGTGAAGTTCAATAGCCCCGACAGAGTCACCGAGCTTCCCGGTTCCTCCAAACCCGACCCGTTTGTCAAACCTGGATCATATTCATAGCTCCCATTCTTCTTTTTGTTCTTTCCTCGTTTCGTCAAACTGATAGAACAATCAATGTCTTCGATGACAATGATAGACTTAGAGCTAGTCTTCATCAACAGCTTCCTCAATTCAGAGTTGTTCTGAACCTCAGTGAGTTCAAGATCGTAAATATCGTAACCAAGGTAATTCGCCATTGCAGCAATCAAACTCGATTTGCCAGTTCCAGGTGGTCCATACAACAAGTAACCTCGTTTCCAAGCTCTTCCCGTTTTCTGATAAAACCCTTGTCCGTTCGCAAACTCCCTTAGATCCTCCATGATTCGCTTCTTCTTCTCAGGATCCATAGCCAGAGTATCGAACGTGCTTGGATGCTTGAATCTTACAGAATCCCATGGATGGCTCCTCGCGTCGAGCGAAACACCTCTTGAGTTCGTGTAAAGCAGTCTCTCCTCGTTTCTCCGACGAATCTCCTCTGATTTTCCGACAATGTAATCAAGGTAAGAATCTAGGACAAGGGCTTTGTCTCTTTTGTTGATCTGTAACGTAAACCCTCGTTTCTCTTCCGGCATTGGTCTCCACGAAAAGCTCTGTACTTGACGTTGTACAACGACGTGTTCCCAGAGGATAGTGACGCCGTTAAATACGTCGGTGATTCTGTCGTTGTTGGAGAGGCCGAAAGTAACGGAGCTTGAGTTAGGAACACGTGTCAAGCTGAGACGTGTGTTGTTGTTGCTGCTAGAAACTGCGTCGTTGACGGTGACGGAAGAGCTGAGGTAAAGCTGAACGGCGTTGTAGAGCTCGTTGGTGTTGACGCCGTCAATCTCCGTTATGTCGAAGTAGATGTGAGAAGAGAACACGTGGCGGATACGTGTCAAGAAGTGGAGGAAAGCTAGTCGGAGTTCAGGCGGAAACACGAGTTGGACGATTGTTTGACAAAAGGCTAACATGCCAAGTAGAGAAGCCATTGTTGTCCAATAATCACTCATTTTCATTTTCTTACTCTGTTTCTTTTCCCTTTGAATAAAAAAAAAAATTGGGTAGAGAATTAGAGAAATTGAGAAGTGGGTTTGTGGTTAAATGAGGAGAGAAGAGTAGGTTTAGTGTAATTATGGAGATAAGAGTGTGATTTTTTGAAGTTATTATTCTAGAGATTTGGGAGGGAAAATGTTTGGTTGAGGCTTTTGGGAGAAGAGAAAGAGTGACGTTGGTGGAATTTATTGAAATAATGAAATAAGGGATCACCTCAATTTATAAGCAATTGGAGGAGTCGAGGAGACATTTTACTTTGTTATTTTACTAAAGAAAATATTGTTTTGATATTTGCGGATATGACCATTTATTTTGTTGTGTATTGTGTATTGTACAAATTATATGAGCAACTAGTACTCAATTATTTCATAGGTCTATGGTTTCTAGGCTTACAAAAAACAAATTACAAGTTATCGATTGAATGGGACTGCCAAGAGGTAATGGTTATGTGACATGTAAATCTCACATCGGATACTATTCGACTTTTTCTTTTGTCCAACAAAATGATAAAGATGAAAATATGAAATTACTTTTAAATTTTTTGTGAGCAAAAGGTTGAAACTTGAATGGTGAAGAATGATGAAAAGAGAATATAAAGGACGGTACCAAAGAAATGGATAGGTTTTTACTCTTACGCTAATTGAATCGGACAAACAAGTACAATAAGAAAAACACCACAAACGACAAGAAATAGTTAAAATTAAAAAATTACATACCAAAAGAGGGTAAGTTCTTACGAGACAGCCAATAACAGATCATTAGCTGGATTGGTTCAATGTAGTAAGAGGTTTTGTTTTATTGATTGGTTCTAGTGTTCAAAGGGGGCTCTAAAAATTCCTTTGTGTATACTTGTGGTTTCTATTGGTTACTACAGAAAACTTGATCAGTAAAAGCATCATTATCAATGGTTTCTTAAAAAGTTTATAAAATCTCTTAAAAAATTATATAAAACAAAATAAGAATAAAAATATTAAAAAAAGTTCTTAGAAAGTAAAATTGGCTCTTAATTAAGAGTTTTTTTTATACTTTCTCTCATCTTACTAAGAACCCTCTAATTTTAAATTATTATTTGGTAGATCAAAAATGTGAAGATTTGATCTAAGAACCCATCAATAAGGATGGTCTAAAGAACGAGTTATTTTGCTATTATGTTTTTTCTTAATACCTCTTACTTTTTGTCGTTGTTACAAGTATTCATTTTTTAACCGAAAAATAGCATCAAATTGATTTTTTTTTTAATCTTATGCAACATTTTGTTTTGTGTTTTGTATTTGGTTTTACAATTTACGAATAATATTTGATGAAACAAGTAGAGTATTTTTCTTATTAAACCCAAATTATTTTAATGGCTAAACGCAAAATTTTACATTTAACATGTAAAAATCCTAACCTCAGCTACAAAGAAAAATACTATTACTAAGCGTAATGATCTTTAAGTAATGATGCCAAATTTTAAATTATGGTTCGGTCATCCACGGTATTATTGGAACTCGCCCGGATAGAATTTAGAAGAAGGTTTTTCTTATTTAAGATTAGTGCAAAGGATAATGATCAGTGTAAATTTGTAACGTAGTAGTAGTCTCTTTAGATTGATAAGTAAAATATTAAAGCAAAAGGGAACATGAGGGTCTAGATTAGGGTTTGTGAATGTGACTTACAGTTGGGTTTGTGTTGTTTTGTTGAGACTTTGTGATTTTATTCTTAAGGACACTCGAATTTAAGTGGGACACCATTGTTTGTCTACATTTGCATATCAACATCTATCACCATAATACTCAAAACTCTCTCAACTTTCTTTCACATCTCCATCTAATTCCAACATTAATAAACCTCATCACAACCCCAAATTAGTTTAAAACACTTTTAAAGATAATAGATATATCTGTTGAACTCCGAGATCAATGGGTATAAACTATAAAGCTTGAATTGTTTTCATATAACATTTCTTTTTGAGAATTGATAGATGGTATTTGGAAGACCTTGCCAATATGAAACTTGCTCGTCTAAGATGAGCCTTTGATCTAACTAGTCTCTAATTCTCAATCATATACTGTATCTTATAAGTTGAGCCAAATTATCTCATACATATTATTATTATTATTATTATTTGAGAAAGGGCTAATTTCACACATATAGTCGATCGTATGATGAGAATGGAAAACAAATAAGAGAATAATTCGATGTTTCATTTTGCCGACAAAATAAATAATTATTTGACGTTTTTCAGATGTTTTAAATAGGGGGAAATTGGTGAGATATGTAAAAGGAGATGACACATAATGACAACGACAGTAGATAAGGCCCAAGTTACTAGAGTCACTTTTGCAGAACTGTAGAATCTCCCAACACCCAAAACCTTTAATGTATTACTGTGTGTAGATTCAAGCTTAAGGTATGCTAAGTTGAATTAACTAAAATTGGTTTATATATTGATGCACAAAAATGAAACAAAATTGAAAATTATGTAGGATTTGAAAATAATTAGGTATTTACAAGACCATTGGTTGATATTGTGGGGGAAAATTTTGGACCAAAGATTCTGTGCAGAGATCCGTTGGTGATTCTTGTCTTGGAGTTTTGTATCCTCTGGTTCCGAGCTAAACCCAAAAGGGCCAACAATAAATAACCAATATTAAATGTCAAAAGTTGTAAGGCTATATTATTATGTTATGTTACAAAAGCCTCCTCAAGTACACAATTGGCATTTTATACTATTAGGGTTTGTAATGATGGTACCTTCTGAAACTGACTCTCTTTGGCATTTTCTATTTCAGTTTTTCAAAAATTGAAAAAGAATCATTCACTTCACTATTAACAAGACAATCTATTCTCTTCTTCATTTTTTTTTGTTATTCATTCAAACATGATGAAAATGATGATCCTTGGCCTTTACGCAACTTTCATTTGGGCATTATAAGAAAGTATTAAGTACTATTACAATTGGTGTCTTTGAGAGAATAGTCACATATCACCTGAAGAGGTAAAAATGATCTAAAAAGAGTAATAAAGAGATGACGTAGTACACAAGCAAGCTCTGTCTTCTTCTTACATTATCACTTCGAGAGACACACCCCACACTCTGCCACACTCGTTCCCCCAAAAAATTACTTACTACTACCAAACAAAATTTAACAACTTGAAAAGACAAAAAATTAATAAATAATTGATGGTTGTGTGGCACAGAAGCTATAATCTCTGAAATTAAATGCAACAGAGAGAATAAGATTTCATGCAGTTTTCTTTAATAAGTTCCTTTGCCTAATTAGATATCACATGAAACATTGTTTTTTTTTTGTTCACTAAATTTTCTTTGGAACTTGAATTTGTCATATTTTTTTGTTTGGCCAAATAATGTCATGGACTTTTAAACAAATCCACAGCTTGACTTTGTAAACACCCAAATTCGAATCTCCTTTTTGTAAGATTTGATCGTCTTTTTGTTAAAGGATTATATGGTAGATTCTTTTAGCAAGAGCTTCTCGATATTGATGATTGGTCACTCACTTGCATGACCAAATTAAAACAACGATTACCAAAAGCAAATCAGATTAGAGTTTTAATTGGATGATCATGGAAATGCTTATTGTGTGTATTTTCATACAAACTAGTTTATTGGTAAATCCCTATAATTATAAGAATAATAGTATCTAATGGCTATTTCTGTAAATTTTCGCTACAAATTACTCAAGATTAGTGATATATACCAAAAACGAGAACACATAGTAGTAGAAAACCAAAAAATATGAAGTACTGCACAGATTAAAGCTACGAGCATCAAGGTCTTGATATTATATATACGTTTCCAAAAAAGAACCGTAAGTTTCATACACAAAGCAAAACCATATAGAAGAGTAAAATCCACAGGGGAGTTTAACAAAAAAGCGTCAAAGAACATATTATACATATGATCTCATTAGAACTCAGAATAGTTCGCGGCTGGAGAATTCTCTATCTACTCTGTACCAAATGACTTCCCAAACTGAATCAAAGAACCTATCTCTGATTTCCCATTTTTCCGGATAGAATCAATTAATGGCAATGATTAAGAAGCCAACAGAGACATACATGAGGAAGACCGGGTAGAGTGCGAGAGCTTTTCTTCTCGGGTTCACTGCGGCGCTCATGAAAGGATAAGCAGCCCAAGAGCTCCAGGCAAGAGTCACAGACACAACGACCATCTTCAGTATCACATTGTCTTTCAACATGCAGATCACTGCTCCAACGTCTAGCGGAAATAGACAGTAGCCTAGAAGGCTTAGGCTTTGGAAAAAGATTATATGTCCTCCCTGAAATTTGCATTGTTCACGATATAATGGGATGTTTAAAGTCAAAACTTATAACAGAAAAGTGTAAAGTATGTGGCTAGTAACCAATACATGAATCAAATGCTAGCTTACCAGAAGCAGCACATTTAGTGTGAGGATCACTGCCCCAGCTGCAAGTAGTGCAAATGCCACGGCAAATACTTCAGACTGTAAATCACAGAGAAAACGAATGAGACCAAAGGATAATTGGTACCGGACAAAGAACAGTTCTTTAATCTAGCAGATATGAAGAATCTAGTGCCTTTCTAATTCAGGGATTCAAACGTAGATAACTCGGGATATATATGCTGGGAAAGGTATATTTTAGTTGGAAATGAAAACTAGGATGTGGGGTATTCCATTACAATATGTGGTAATAACATTTCGACAAATTCAAAGCAGAGCCTACATACAGAATCAATTCGTTCCTTTTCAGATACATGATCTATACTTCAAGTGCATTCCAACATAGAAAACAGGAAAGGTTCCATTTTACTCTTTGATACCCACAGTTTCTTATTAAATATGTTGGGAAATCGTAATATATGAACCAAAAGACCGACCAGTCATGCCATCATCCATTACGGTTAGAAAAGCTGTAGCTACATCAGTTCAAGGTGAAAGTTTCTAATATCATAAATTGTCTATAAGATCTTACACATCAAATTCTCTACATGTAAGACAATTGAAAATGAATAGTAAGAAAGCACCAAATGAGTAGGTTGTTGCTCATCAAATCAACTCTACAAGTAAAAATCCGACTTATGCGGAAGTAACAATGGCTGCCTACGGCTAAGAGTCTTAATTAAGAGCAATGCTACAAAAACCAACATTCTATACGAACTCTCAATTTAGCCAATATGTCAACATTGAGTGTATATCTAAATTCCTCATTTCCGGGTATATGGACATTCCAAAGATAAGGAATGCTAAAAGCTAAGATTCCAAGTTCACAAATCGATCACACAGTCGCATAGCCAATGTACAGGGTTCCGCATCCACAAAGGTTCCAACTTCCAATGAACAAAGCTGAAAGGAAGTTCTTACCTTCTTAACGGAAGCAGACCACGAAAGAGTAAGCCCCAAGAACACAATGAAGAAAAAAGGTCCCCATAGATCCCAATCCCTAAGTGCTTTCCCAGGATCTTCCCTATACGGATTAGGAAACACCACAAGCTTCAAATTACTCACGATCCGTGACAGATCACGCTTCACAGTATCCCAAACAGGCTCCGTCAATGTATTTGGCGGAGATCCGAATCCGCTACCTCCAATACTCTTGTTACCTTCGTTACCTGCTGACGGAAGTGGTGGAGGAGCTGGAACAGGCATCACCTTCTGAGTGGAGGAGGAAGACGACGGTGGAAGCGGTGGGAGATTGGATTGAACGAACGGTGAGGATGAAACGGGAATCGACGGACGGATCGGACTCGGTGGTCGAGCAGGAAGCACGGTTCCGGGACCTGATTGAAAACTGTCGTTCATCATATTCTCAATCTCGTCAATGTCTGATTGAGATGATTGATAAAGCGGAATCGTATCGTTGTGCGACATTTTTTCTTCACCGGAGAGATATTGAAGATTCCGGTGATGGTTTGTTGATTTATTTTTCCCGGGAAACGGATTTAGGTCAAAAGCTTTGATTTGGGGGAAATTAAGATTCAGATCTGACGAAGAAGAGAAGTCGAAATTACAAAGAGGGCGATGATAAAATAATATTAAAATAAACGTGTGACGTAATGTTCTTACCCTAAACGACGTCGTTTCATAATATCTCATTCTATGAAAGCATGCGATTGGTTAATAAAATTGAGATAAAACTCAGGTAGAGAGTTTTTTATTGTAAGTTTTTGATACATTCTATAATAAATAAAATTTGATATTTTGACCTTTTTCAATAATTGGATTTGAAAAAGAAGCATTCAACACGTTTATCATATTTCTTACAATGTAAGTAAATTAATTATGTATATATATAAAGCAAATGAAACTATCATTTTTTTTTTATGAGAAAAAAAGAAGAAGAAGAAGAAAGAACTATCATTATCATAAACAATTTTTTTTAACAAATAAAACAGGGACATCTTTTTATACATATCTATAAGAGTAAAGACACATCATTTCCTTTATTGGACAAAGATATACAACGAAAAGAATCAAAAACAGAAAAAGAAATTCTCGGACATAATAGACAAGCTATAAACAGAGCATTCACAATTTTCACATAAAAGAAAGAGAGGAAGTGTAGATAAATAAATAGAATATAATTTGAGATTCTATGAGCTTGTTGTGCATTCCTTAGGAGCTCCCTGTGGAAACCTCCTATGGTCAGTACAATAATTGTAGATCATGTAATTCTTCTGAACCCATTTGAGTCTAGCTTGGCTTGTTGAATCCATTTCTTGAGTGTACCAATTGGAGTTTGGTTTCGAGTCAATCTTAATGTTTCTGTAAGAAGCCATGAATGGAGCTTTAGACCAATCAGTTTTAACAAGACCGCCTCTTGTTGCCCAATCGTCTGCGTTCCATAAACTCGCGTACATCCTCATCGGCTTGTTCTTTGGAAACAAGACACCGAGAGACTCATAGTTTTTAAACTCTCTAATGGGTGTGTCATCGACGGTCAATCTGATAGAAAACAGAACAGATAAGAGATGGGTAAGAAAAATCGAAAACCTAGTTAGGGTTTATTAACGTGTGTAGCAAGAAAGGTGAGATTGTTGTCTTTACATGATTCTTTGAGGGTTCCAGAGGATTGAGTAAGTGTGGAAATTGGCGGTTGGGTCGAACCAGAGATGGAATTGTTGCTCTTTGTCACCTTTACCTTGAGTGTAAACATTAGTGTGTAAAGTATAAGGATCTCCACTCATATTACCCAAGAACTCAAAATCAATCTCATCCCAAGTGGATCCTTCGGATTTTAGCTGCAAATACACAAAAATGTCAAGATGAAGTCTCAATATAAAAACCAAATCCAAAATCACTTAAAACTCCTAAAGAAAATATATAAACTCACGTAAAAAGTTGTGACTGTTCCTGCAGAGTTACCAGGAACAAGCTTAATCTGCATATCAATCTTTCCAAACAAATACTCTGTTTTGGATTGAAAACCGGAACCAGAGGATTTGTCTAAGGAGAGAGTAAGAAGCTGGCCGTTGTTGAGTATCTTCCCACGGCCATTTCCCCAAGCTACGTTGACGTCAGTGTTGAAATCAGCAGCCGACACTGAAAACGCCGCCACGAGAAGAGTCGTGAAGAAGAATATTTTGAAAGGAGACATTGTCTTTGTGTGTGTGCGTACGTGTGGGTGTGTTTTGGAGAGGGTTTGGTGAGGAATGTGAGGAAGAGAGAAGAAGGGGGAGAGATATATATAGTGGGAGAGAGTTTAACATATAAATAAATGAGAAGAAGAAGAGAAGAGAGTGGGTGAACAAAAGGAGGCTAATATCAAGATATTGCATGCAAGATGTATTACAGCTGGACTCTTGAGTATCTCCATCATTTGGTAAGCAGATTATGTTTACCATCCTTAATTTTTTTAAATGTTACAGTAAATATTAGCATGCATGAGCATATTATTTGTTAGAAATATGTTGTTTAGCTCTTTTGAATTCGAATTTGATTGTCATTAGGGGAGGAATTCCGTATTTTATCATAACAAAAGTAAAATGATTGTTTGGACGATACTGATGACCGACTAAAATATTAAAATTGAGACAGACTTTTTTGACGTAAACCAAAGAAATCTCTAAAATTATATACTGTGTTTGAGCAATAACAAAATTAAAATTAGACTCTTCTATTAGTAAATGCTAGGATATACTTTAATAATTTTTCTTGGTGTGTTATAATTTAATAATCTTTATTAATAATATCGTTTGCTATATAATTGGTTGCATCTTTTGTTATTTATTTATGTATTTACACGAATCTCGAAATTCAAATGTTTTCATAAAGCTTAGATCACTACGGCGAGACCTATAGGAAGGAAAGAAGAAACCAGAGGTCTAGAGGGATATTACGTGTGGAATTGTTCGACTTCAAATTCTCGAATTTGGTTGAAATATGAAGAGAATATGTCTTGTGAATATCTTTTTTTCTTGAATTTTTTTATAACTTTTCAAGTTTGTATGTATCCTATTATGGGGTCGTAACTGGACCATGGTTTTGGAATAAAAACAACTTGCTTTGACTCACGTCGAGCTTTTCTTTGGACATTTTAACATTAAAAGTTTTTAAGCTTACATTTTGTTTGGCAATATTATCATGAATCTATGATCGATGTGATTAAAATAATATTGTACTCCATATTATTGTGTGAAATGAAATGAGAATAGATGCAACGAAGAAAAGTATGAGTATAGTGTATGGGTTAAAAGATTTGATTGCGTTAGCAAAGTTGCAAGCAAGTAACCACACACACGCTTTCCTTCTCTTTCTTCTAAATCAAAAGGTCAATTTCTTTTGGTTGGTCACTAATTAATGATGGGAGTCAATTAAGATGTTTCATTGCAAAATACTACAAAACTATATTAATCACTAATCAATATGTGCAACCATACCTATAGGTCTACTTTATTTGTTTTCTTTCTAATCCTATTAAATGATATAATTGTTGATGTAAACTTTTGTATGAGAAAGAATACGAACCCAAAGAAAAAAAGAATATGAACCAAAGTAAAGCTGAATTATATACGTAATATTTGTATGTTTTACTTTAAAAAAAACGGAACCACTGAGATATACATGTAGATATTCAGTTTAATCTTAAGAACCAATAAGGTAAAATAATTTATTTTATAGAATCATATATTAATATATTGTGTGCATGCACACGCATTAGTGGTTGTGGTTAGAGTGGTTTTCTTTTGTTGATCAAATTCAGAAATTTAATTTGATTGGTATACACATTTGACAAATTAAAACAGCTGTCCACAGTACTTAAGCTAGAATTAAATCTGAGGAACCACAAATAAAAGAAATTTAATGTTTGTCTATGAGGGCAACTACTGATATTTATTGGAAATGACTAATGAATATGAGTGGTCCAAACTCAAAGGTATTGTTTTCAAGCACCAAAGCTATTTTCATCCTCATTGTTCATATAAAGGAACAAGTAATGTTTGATATTTCTAATTTTTTGCTATTTTTGTCTCCTGTTTCATGCCAATCAAAAAAGTTGTAATAACAAATAAGTGGTCTAAATTATTTCAGAAAATCATACTGAGTTTTCACATCATTGCCAAACAATATCATAAAACTATAGAATATAGAAAAATGTAATCTTTCCATACTAACACGTTTGAATAATTTAGTTAAAGCTAGTTCGATGAGTTTATATAAGAATGATAAAATTGTTTTCATAAAAATATATTGAATGTTTCTTCCGTAACATAAATGATAAACCATTACATCGAATGTTAGACTAATCACATAAAAGAACTACGTTTTGTAGTAGAATAATATCATTTGTCTAACTTAAGTTAATTTTCTTATTACGCTGACATAGTGACATAACTTGAGAAAAGTACAGAAGATAGTTTGGGTTTAAATAGTATATAGTGTTTAGTTTTGAGTAAGTAATAGTATGGACCATAAAGATGGGATAAGCTACGTAATTAAAGCAAACACTATTAATTACTACTAGAAGTTATATACAATTATACATAATACATATCATATTCATATGATTCATTGGATGAATTTTTCCCTGACACGGAAATTTGGATTTGGACCGCCTAACCAAACGTCAACTTGGTCCCACTACTTTACAGCTGTATCATTTCGAACTTAATTTTATTAATGTTATAATGGTTCATCAACAATTCTTAATCAAAGGCCTAATATCAATATTAGCTCAAAACAATATTTGTCATTTGAACGAACCCATACCTCGGACAACTAAGTCTGGTCTTGTCAATTCCGGGATTAATAAATGTTATTGGATTATCTTTATTTTTTGAAACTATAGTGCTTAATGAGTTCATGTAATTCAAATTTTCAGGGTAATTAACCATATCTTATGGCCTGATTTTTGAAAGTAAGTTATCACCAATTCAAAATTCAATCCTAAACCATCAATTGAAGGTTTTATATAGACCAATGGTTTGGAGTATTGTGATTCAACGATGGATACACATTTTTTGGGGGTAATAAAACACACACTTTTGTGTTGTTTGCGTTCTGTTCGAGAGATTTTAAGTTATAGACGGTTAAATCTATAATCATATGGTACAAAACGTTTATTACCAAAATACAAAGCATATTAAACGATTTAATGTTTTCAAGATCTTATGTTATATACAGTAACAGTTTGATATTTCAGAGTTATATTTCTTTGAAAGTTCTCTATTAGTCAAGTGTCACGGAAGATGAGACTGATGACGATGGATTCGTCAATGCATGTCAAATTTGAAAAGAGTTGTAGTCTCACCACACAACCACACAATTATTTCGAAAATAAATTATTCACAGAAATTTATTACAAAACAAATTGTGCCTAATCAAATATTTTTGTTTTTTAGTTTTACTAAAATAATTGGCTGAATGTCATTTTCATAAAGTAACATATTTATCTCAATTGGATAAGCGTAATTAGTAACTGGTGCATCAATTATTTTGGTTTGTTCTTTAGGTCCCTTGACTATTTCAAACTTTGTTATGGCCAATAATAATATATTAAGGATGTTACTATGAACATTTCTCTGAACTCTAATCATCGCTAATTAAATATTAATATTATCATTAGCCATTTGTTTAAATAACGACTTCACGTCGACCACTCGACCCTAAAAAGAACAAAATACTAACTTCATTGGATAAACATCAACAAATATTCACTTATTGATAACATAAATAAAAACACAATTATCAAAAAACAAAACATAAATAAAAGTTTTTATTATATATACATTGTTTTTCTTTCCTTACCGAAAACCATATATAGTCCTAACTACAATTTTTTCTCATATAAATTTATAGACATAAATCCTAATTCTCATAAAACCAAATAAACTACTATTACAGATTCTGAAGAATATATAAAAATACAAAAACTCTTAAGCCCTGAGCCGCTGAGTAATCACTAATCAGTCTTTGTGAATTTCGATTACAAGTTACAACTTTTGGAAATCAATCAAAAGCTAATATTGTGTTATCTTGTATATTAAATCAAAATATTTTTCTTGCGGTGACAACAGAGATCGTAGTGATGCTAAGGTTTATGTTTTTTTTAAAAAAATCTCTAATATTCTGCTAACACGAAGATTAAAAATTATTGCATGATTTGACGATAATCATGGTTTATTTATGCATTATATACAATGGATGACTTTATTTGTGCATCAATCACATCCTCTCTTCCAATCGCATATAACCACATATCCAAAATTATAGCTAATATTATATTAAAATGAACTTTTTTGAAACTAACTTTTGAGTAAACAAGTCTTTTTTATACATTCAAAGTTCAAACTAATCAGTTTTCACTTTGTTTTTAGGAATATCATGGCCAATTGGCAAGCCCGAGAAGAACCTGCCCTAGAAGACATTTGAAGTAGAGATGAGCATTGACTTTTAGGTCAATATATGGATTACTCTCAGGACCAGCACTTTCAAACACAATAAGAATTATTAAAAAAACAACACATGCTGTGAGGCTAAACTCGTTTATATATTTATTTTTCTAAGAATTCAAGAATACAAGATTGTTCTTTGTCAAATGATTCACAAGATTCTTTTTACCATGGTTGTACAAACATTTGTTGTTTTCTTATAAATGTGTTTAATCAACTATAACAGTAGCAAGAGTAGTCCATCAATGTTTAAAAAACCAACACCCGTACCCTAGATAACTGATTAATAAAGCCCCACAAGAAAATCCAACCTTAGCCAAATAAATAGGGGCAATTAAGAAGAAAAAGATTAGGCCCAAACAGTCCATTCTGCAAGGGAGAGAACCATCTTTGTATGCCGGAAAAGGTTTTTGGGTGATGGTATTTAAGGGAAGAGTCCCGAATTCTGACTGTTGTGTCAATTGAGTCCACAAATATGTGAATATGGACGATATAGTCTCTCATTCCTCCCACGCCAAACCTCGAAGATGATTGTTTGCCAAGACCAAAGGTTTTGGTGTGGTTTAGTCCCAATGAAGAAAAAATGATCACTCAGAAATTGGTTGGTTCCATGTTACATCAACTCAGAGGACATCGAATTTGGAGGTGATTTACTCCTAGTCCTAGATGATTTAATATGACAATTAATACTCAATAACGTGTGGGATACCTATTACGCATGAACAACTAGGTAAGTATATTTATTTTGGGATTCCATTCTTGTAAAGATTTTGCATGGAACTTTTTTTTGTGTGTTCTTGAAGAAAAAGTATGATTGATCAGAACAATGTTCTATTATTTTCCAACATTGTTTACCAAAAAGATAATAAATAAGTGCAACGACAAGAAAGACTACAGTGTGTATATCAAAGTACCTTCATATCAGGTTGATCAGTTCTTCTTCATATTAGTATAAGCCTATGGTTTTATGTTCTTCCCAAACAATATTCTTGTTATAATTAATGAACCACCTCTCTCGGTGTTTATTTTTAAATTTTCATTACGTTTACGAATGAAAGCTTTTTTCCATAATTTATTTTTATTACTTCTTAAAATCATCTTACACAAACACCGCATACATATGAGCAACAAATGAATGATAAAAATATGTAAGAACTCAATTGAGTTACTAAGGCAATGCCAAGTAACTTATTCATGTATCAAAGAATCAACAATTTAACTGCACTCTACAGGAACACCTCGAGGAAACCTTCTTTTGTCGTTACAATAGTTGTAGACCATGTACTTACTCTGTACCCCTTTCATTCTTGTCTGGCCGTTTGAATCGAGTTGTTGAGTGAACCATGAGGAATTTGCGGGACAAGATGATTTTCCATTAGCCCATACACATCCTTCAACATTGTAGTTTCTGTAGAAAGCGGTGAAAGGAGCCTTTGACCAATCTGTTTTCTCTAACCCTCCCCTTGTAGCCCAATGCTCGGCTTCCCAGAGACTCGCGTAAAGCCTCATTGGTTGCTTCGTTGGGAACGGAACTCCAATTGACTCGGAGTTCTTGAACTCTCTAATAGGAATTCCATCAACTGTAAAACTGAAAGAGAAAACAGAAAATAGAGAATTCGGTTCATGAGCTCACAGCCTCAAAACATAAAAATTTACGTACAAGGGATCAAAGGTTGCACTTACATAATCCTTTGGGGATTCCATGTGATGCAATAAGTGTGAAAGTTAACAGTTGGGTCGAACCATAGATGAAATTGTTGTTCTTTGTCTCCTGAGCCTTTTGTGTAAACATTAGTATGGAGAGTATACGGATGACCACTTAGGTTTCCTAAGAACTCGAAATCAATCTCATCCCACGTAGTTCCCGGAGACTTAAGCTACACAAAGTCATCATAAACACCAAAATATTCAATAATCTAGGACGAATAAAATATGTTTGTTAAAAGAACTGCTTTGAGATTGTATGTGACTTACATAGAATGTTGTTACTGTTCCAGCTGAGTTACCAGGGACAAGTTTCATTTGAACCTCGGCTTTGCCATAGAGAAACTCCTGGTTGGACTGAAAACCGGATCCAGAGGATTTGTCGAGCGAGAGAGATAGAAGCTTTCCATCTCTGTCGCGCACCTTTCCACGGCCGTCACCCCAATGTATCTGAACATCTTTGTGGAAGCTACCCGCATAGACATGCATAGATTGTGCCGCAAAGAGAAACATAATCAAGAACGCAAAACTTGTACCACAAGAAAGCTTCATTTTTGTATATATTTTGGAGGTGTATTGATATCTCAAATGTATTGTTGATGAAAAATTGAGTTAAGCGACATGAGTTTATATAGTGTTTGGAAATGGCAAAGGAAAGAGAGAAGGAAGTTTCATGGGTTTGATTATTTATCGTGGGCTGTATTCTAGTTGGCTCATTAGACCTCTTGCTGGTTGTTACAAATTGAAACCAATAAAATATAATTTCATTACTCGTTTATTGTTACAAAACAGAGAAAATAATGTATATAGACATTCGTATATCACATGCTGGTCCCGCGTTGAGATTATTATCAACACTGCTTTGACTTTCAAACATGAGCGTAAACCCTCCCCACCGCATAGAGGTTCGAATGACAAATATATTTGCATTTTAATACTTTTTTTCCTAATTAACAACTTTACGATTTATTGATTTAATTTAACTAAAATAAATGTTCTAATCCTTAGATAAACACCAATATAATGGCAAAGTTTCCTAAAACTTAGGTATTGAAAAATAGCTACAAGTTTTCCATAGTTGAATCTTGATTTTAATTTGGCTGATAGTCTTGTCAAATATAATTTCTTTTGGTTTTAATCGATCTCCCAGCAGAAAACATTTCATTTTATTTGGGTGAAGATAACAACATAAGTTTGGACGGTGTAATAGAATGTAACTGAATCTTGTAACAGCATGATTAAAGCTAGTACCCGATCAAAATACATAAAATAAGTTATAGCCTTGAGATTTAGTTTGACACGTTTAGTGCGTAGGAAACTTTCTTAAACTGATTTAACAATATCCATTTACAAATGAGCATAACCTTTTTCACATTGAAACAAGCCATTCTTAATATTAGCTTGAAACGAACCTTAAACATAACAAACATATCTAGATCAAGAAAAATGTTCCTTTAATTTGAACAAAAATAAAGTATATTTTGGAAATTTGGACTGTAAAAAAAATTGTGATGTTGAATCTTGGACCAGTACGTGCGTCATCCAACCAGTAACTAGTAAAGTAGTAAGCTTATCATTTATATATGTCCTTCAATATTTAGTTTTCTTTACTCGTTTACTGTTACAAAACAGAGATATTAATAATGTATATCACATGCTAGTCCTGCGTTGAGGTTATTTGTCAACACGGCTTCTGACTTTTGACTTAAGCGCAAACCCTCCCCGCCGCATAGAGGGTTCTGATGTTTATTTATTTTACGAGTTACGACCAAACAGACCCACCCATGCACTCGTATAGTTTAGCGTTCAATCCAAAAAAAAACGATACAAAAGAGCATAATAGTCGTCATATTTAACTAAACCTTAAAAACACTTCCAATTACAGAAATAATTTTTCTTACAAAGACTGTTGAATTGATCAATAAAATTTAATTATATTATGTTTTTCAAAGTGTTTTTGATTAATCAACTAAATATCCGCACATTAACATACAAAATAAGATGCCAACCTCTATGGAAGCACAAATGCACAATAATATAAATATATGTGTCACATACTCACATGCATTATGCTAAATGAAGATATGGTGGGATATGGACGTTCAACACAGCTAAAATATCGCACCGCTTCTCGCCTCCATTCACGCTGAATTCTTTTATTAAAGTATAAATACCTATATCCTACTGCGCTTGAAACTAAGCTTGAAACAAAACCTGGAAAAAATTCTATTTTATTCAGAAAAAGGTCGAAATTTGGGCCATTCATTATCCATCAAGTAAGGTTATATATTATTCAATTTATCCCCAAGTATCGTTGTACGTATATAGTAACGACATGTTTTAAAAGGTTTTTAGAATGGAAGAACTCATTGTTCATTGTAAAAAAGATCTTACACAAACACGCATATATTTGGTAACAAATGAATTGAAAAATTATAGATAAGAAGAACCATTGAGTTACAAAGACAACGTCAAGTAACTTATTTATGAATCAAAGAATCAATCATTTAGCTGCACTCTGGAGGAACACCTCGAGGAAACCTTTTTTTATCGGAGCAATAGTTGTAAACCATGTATTTACTCTGTACCCCTTTCATTCTTGTCTGGCCATTCGAATCGAGTTTTTGAGTGAACCATTGGGAATTTGCGGGACAAACTGACTTTCCATTAACCCATACACATCCCTCGACATTGTAGTTTCTGTAATAAGCGGTGAAAGGAGCTTTTGACCAATCTGTTTTCTCTAATCCTCCCCTTGTAGCCCAATGCTCTGCTTCCCATAGACTCGCATATAGCCTCATTGGTTGCTTTGTTGGGAATGGGACTCCACGTGACTCGGCATTCATAAACTCTCTAATTGGAATCCCATCAACGGTAAAACTGGAGAGAATAAAAGATTCTTGGTTCATGAGTTTATATCCTCAAACATAAATATTATGTATGGTACAAAGGAAGGAGTTTCGACACTTACATAATTCTTTGTGGATTCCATGTGATGCAATAAGTGTGAAAGTTAGCGGTTGGGTCAAACCATAGATGAAATTGTTGTTCTTTGTCTCCTGAGCCTTTTGTGTAAACATTAGTATGGAGAGTATATGGATGACCACTTATGTTCCCCAAAAACTCGAAATCAATCTCATCCCATGTAGTTCCCGGAGATTTAAGCTACACAAATTAGAACATCATATAAGCAAGTGGTACGAACATTTTATGAAATAGCAAAACATGACAAGAACGTTACATGTTACTTACATAGAATGTTGTGACGGTTCCAGCAGAGTTACCAGGGACAAGTTTCATTTGAACTTCGGCTTTACCATAGAGAAACTCTTGATTAGATTGGAAACCTGAACCAGAGGATTTGTCAAGCGAGAGAGATAGAAGTTTCCCTTGATTATCGTGAATCTTTCCACGACCATCACCCCAATGTATCTTAACGTCTTTGTGGAAGCTGCCTGCATAGACGCTGATAGATTGTGCTGCAAAGAGAAAGAGAATCAAGAACGTAAAAGACTTCATTTTTATTAGATCTCTCTAGGAGTTTTGATATCTCAGATGTATATTGTTGATGGAATATTGAGGTAAGTGACATTAGTTTATATAGGGGAAAAAGAGAGATGGAAGTTTCATGGGTTTGATCATTTATGGTGCATGTGCTTTTGTCTACTCGGAGGCACATTCACAGCTTCTAATATAATTATGTATATAGATTATTTGATTCGTTGTTGGCTGTTGCCAAGTGAATCCAATAAAAAACTCTTTCTTTATTTGTTTATTGTTATCAAACCGAAATAATGTTTGGACATTTGTACAAAATTGAATGGTCCCAATGTTTTGATATGTCAACACGGCTTCGACTTTCGAGCGCACCGCCTAACTAATGAGAAGCTCAAGATGTCTGAGAACACTCCGAATGAGGAAGCATATTCGACAATCGACATCATCCGATGCCTTGTGTCAGACAAAACAGCAAAAACGACAGTGTTTCAACCAAAGAAAAGATTGTGTTGGGCTTAAGTGATTCAGACCCAAACCAAAAGAAGCCCATGACATTACAACGGTCATTCATTCTCAACTAAAGACAAAAACAGATGAATGCGAGTTCTTCTTCTACGCAATCGGTTTGAGATTCTCATGTGTGAAGAAAAAAACTAGTCTAATATATGGGAACGATTGAAACAAACCGAATTCAAACACCATAATATATTCTCAAAAATTAAACTCCAGATGGATCTAATAAAATTCAAGAGATCTTATAATAGATTGAAGGGGCTAGGAAAGATCAAAACGTGAGTTTCTCACTACTTCAGGTTTTCTCCGGTGAAAGATTCTCTCAATGTCATCTCTCTCTTAATCATCCAAGTAGTAATAACATCCCGCAAGCTTCTGGTCACTATCCTTCATCGAATCGAGTTTATTGATTCTTGGTCTGAAATTCGTAGGATCTCGTCTGAAAGTGATGTTCAAACGAGACAAGAACAAATTCATTCCACTACGTAGAGACTGAGGAGAAGATGCCGTGCAATCCACGGAAGGTTCTCCTTCATACACAATAACTTTATCTGCCAAATACGTAGCCATTATGAAATCGTGCAAAAGCCGCCTTCTTCATCTGAAGAATGAATCTCTTTATGACTTTGGAAGCTATAATTCTCTGCTCCGAATCAAGAAACGCGCTCGGTTCATCGATCAAGTAGATATCCGCAGATTTACCAAGGCATAAAGCTAAAGCAACCCTTTGTTTCTCTCCACCTGATAGTTTGTTGAAGCTTTTATCCATGAGCTCCTCGATCTTGAGCGGTTTCATAACGTCTGACACGAATTGGTGTTCTGCATATGCGTTAGGGATCTTCCTGTGTATCAAATCTCTAACAGTAATCTCAAATTTACGGTTTGACATATGTTGATTCTTGTAAGAAACAGAGAACTGTGGTATCTCATGTACTTGAGATCCTTCTTCATCAATATCAAGCTTCGAACCCGCAAGCATTTTGATAAACGTTGTCTTCCCCGTTCCATTCTCTCCCAACATAACTATAATCTGAGAATCCGTGAATTCTCCTTGGTTCAATCTCAGCTTGAAGTCCCCTCGAGTTATAGTCATTGCAGGGTAATTGTACCTTGCATAAGAAGCTACTTCTTAGGCTTGCAACAGTCTGCGTTGACGACAGGGATTCGAGTCATACGATCTGCCATCTCTTTTTCCCGATGAATCGAGTAAGAAGACTCAACTTGGAGAATTATTTTTTAGGTCAAAGAACGGACTTGTAGGGTTTTATTAGTCATAAAACAGGGGAAAAAACGGAGCACGTGGACCGTGGTTCGACCGATCCAAATTAGCTAAATCCGGCTCTCTACTAACCAAGAACAATCCGGTTATGATGTATAAAGGAAAGGAAAGTAGATAAAGGAAGGTGAGCCACTAAAGTCATCGTCACCTCCGTAGCTTCCGCCGTTGCCGTTCAGATGACCACCGCTGAGTTAAATCCATTTCCGTCTCGCTCCGTTTTTCTCGGTGTCGACGTTGGCACTGGAAGCGCCCGTGCCGGTAATCCTTCTGTCTTATTCCCCGAGTTAAAATCTCGTCAATTTTGAAAAATTGTAGTCTTCTTAGATTCGTGAGAATGATGATTGATTTAGTGGCGATGAAATTTGATATCAGTCTACTAAAAATCGATTCTTTTTAATGTTGAAAATCGACCAGCAATGCAATTTTGGTTTTGTAGCTTAAGTTGATTATGATGCAGGTTTGTTCGATGATAATGGGAAGCTTCTAGGATCTGCTACTAGTCCAATACAGATTTGGAAGGATGGAGACTGTATTGAGGTTATTATGTTGGATAAGGGAGATCATGGCTTATTTGTTTAGAGATTAACTTTGACATTGATAATATTATTGGAACAGCAATCTTCAACAGATATTTGGCATGCAGTTTGTGCTGCTGTGAAATCTGCTTGCTCTCTTGCAAATGTTTCGGATGTGGAAGTGAAAGGAATAGGCTTTGCTGCCACGTGCTCTCTCGGTGTGTAGAATCTGCTTATAACCGTCTTTGTGTTTGGCTGAATAAGAGGAGCTTAACGGTGACAATGTAACGTTTATTTTTGTTTGTAGTGGCGGTTGATGCTGAGGGATCTCCTGTTACAGTGTCGTGGAGTGGTGATTCAAGAAGAAACATTATTGTATGGATGGACCATAGAGCTGTAAAGCAGGCAGAGAGAATCAACTCATTTAATTCTCCAGTCTTGCAGTACTGTGGTGGCGGTGTTTCTCCAGAAATGGAGCCACCAAAAGTAGGTACAACTTTCTTATAGGGGTTCTTTATATGATTGCTTTCTTTGTGTTTGAGCTTGACGAAAAAAGATTTCTCCTTTTGCAGCTTTTATGGGTGAAAGAAAATCTTAAGGAGTCTTGGTCAATGGTGTATAAGTGGATGGACTTGAGTGATTGGCTATCCTACAGGTGCCTCAGGCCTTTTTTTCTTTAACCTTTTGTTCCCTATGAGATAATTATCTTTGCATTTCCTGATTTCTTTTGTTTCTCCCTAGAGCTACTGGAGATGATACACGTAGTTTGTGCACCACAGTATGTAAATGGACTTATCTTGGCCATGCACACATGCACCAGATGACTGAGAAGGCTTCTCGTGATATGGAAGCTTGTGGATGGGATGATGAGTTCTGGGAAGAAATTGGTTTAGGCGATTTGGTAGATGGGCACCATGCTAAGATTGGTATGCATCTCTCTTTGTTTGCTTGAGCTGTTAAGAAAGGCTCTTAGAGGAACTGTGAAACCTCTACTTTTTACCTTCTGACAATGTTATTTCTATTGTTATACAGGACGAAGTGTAGCTTTTCCTGGACATCCACTGGGTAATGGTCTAACTGCAACCGCTGCTAAGGTAAGTTCTTTACAGAGCAACCACTAAAAATTAAGAAAATAGAGGTATTTAGATACAAGAACAATCGCTTTATTTCTTCTGTGGGTCTTAGAGCATACTTACTACTTCTTAGGTCTATATTTTCATTCTGTTACATAATTCCTTTTTATCCTATTGTTTTCATTATTCACAGGAACTGGGTCTGTTAGCTGGAACTCCTGTTGGGACTTCACTCATTGATGCTCATGCCGGTGGTGTTGGGGTCATGGAAAGTAAATTAGAATCAGACTCCTTGACGAAAGGTAGACTTACTTTTCTATAATAGTATAGCGTAACCTGACATATGAGTCCCTAAGAATTGGCATTTTCAGAGTCAGATGTGGATACCTTGTGCTCTCGAATGGTCTTGGTATGTGGCACATCAACTTGTCATATGGCTGTTTCCCGTGAAAAGCTGTTTATTCCTGGCGTGTGGGGGCCTTTTTGGTCAGGTACTGACACTTTTGGTTTCTATTCTTACAATTTGATATATGAAATCTCACTCTTGTTTCTCCAAAACAAACAACTATTGTAGCTATGGTTCCGGAGTATTGGCTTACAGAAGGAGGACAAAGTGCTACTGGAGCTTTACTTGATCACATCATCGAAAATCATGTTGCTTCTCCCCGTCTTGCAAATCGTGCTGCTTCCCAGAGTAGAAAATCTTCCTCTTTCCACTTCTCTTGGCGAAATATTTGATTGAATGCTATAATTGTCTTATAGTTTGTTTTGCACTTGCCATTGTCTCGATCTCGTGCAGAAGTTTCTGTGTTTGAACTCCTAAACAACATTTTGAAAACGATGGCTGAAGATACAAGTTCTCCATTTATATCTGCCCTTACCTCAGACATGCATATCCTTCCCGACTTTCACGGAAACAGGTGACTAAAACAGAGAATTCTGCTCTGTTTCTTCTCTTTTGAGCTATATTGATTCAAAGTTGTGTTACAGATCTCCCGTTGCAGACCCAAATTCGAAAGGAGTGATATTCGGAATGTCTCTTGACACGTCCGAGAAGCAGTTGGCTCTTCTATACCTCGCCACAATTCAGGGAATCGCATATGGTACACGTCATATCGTAGAGCATTGCAATACTCATGGTCACAAAGTAAGTTTTCTCCAACTTTCTTCACACATCGTTCTATAGAAACAGTACAAGACATTTACTTCCTCAGGAAACAAAACAGCCTCATATTTCTCTGTCTCTCTACCTGTGATGTTAGATTGATACACTGCTTGCTTGTGGCGGCCTTTCAAAGAACCCATTGTTCATCCAAGAACATGCTGATATAGTCGGTATATTACCAACCACACTCGCTTTCCTCTTCTATATTCGAACCAATCACTAAAATGATCCAGGAGTAATCTTACTAAACCTATCTATTCATAGGTTGTCCGATTATTCTTCCTCGAGAAAGCGAGTCTGTTCTCTTAGGAGCAGCAATTCTTGGAGCAGTTGCTGGCAAGAACTACCCTAGTCTCCATGATGCCATGAAAGCTCTTAACGCAGCTGGACAAGTATACTCTGATCTAACTACTTTGTTTGAGTACCCCAATTCATACATTAATCATGTTATTTATGCTATTTCTTTTGATGAATTTTCAGGTGGTTCATCCCTCATCAGACCCTAAGATCAAGAAGTATCACGATGCAAAGTACCGTATTTTCCGCAACCTCTACGAACAGCAATTGTCTCACCGTTCCATCATCGCTGAAGCTCTTGCATAATGTTTCTGATCAACAAAAACTGTATAGTTCTCTGCAACATTTACCTTCCTTTTTCTATACATTCACAGTAATAATAATAATCTGTTTTGATTGCTCTTCTTGACTAATATGTATATAGAATAATACAATAATGTCATGAAACTTGGGAAATTGGAAGTAAAACAAAGACCAGTGTGAGCTACCGAAACCAAAACCGTAACAATTCGCTACATGTTATATTTGGACTCATTTAGACATTCTCTTATAAAAATATCGAAACTCCTGATGAATAAAAAATTTATCTTGTTTCGATAATGTCAAAAGGTGAATAATAAAGAAAATGAAACATCGATATCCAAACACTGCTGGATGACTTAGTTCCAAAAAAAAAAACCAATTATCGTTTATAAAATACTGGTATTATACTATTGTTAACGAAAAGTTCTTAATTTTAAATCTTCCTACCCAAGACTTTTTTAGGGTGGCCAATCTATAGTATTAATAGTACCTACTATGCATAAACTATAAGTTATACACATAAAAAAATACTAGAATACATGCTTAATTATTCACAAAATCTAAGAATTCAAAACAAATTCAAGTGTGGCTATCATAATCGAACATGTACACCACTTAATCATAGAGTTGACACTTTCTCCCTTATAATATTAAAAAAATCATACCAACAATTTTCTCTTCATGATTCTTCCAAGCTTATATAAAACCATAAGCAAATACCATTTGTTCAAGCCTCACCCAAAATGGCTTTTCCTAGTTGTGTTTCGGTTGCAATCACGGCTATGATGCTACTTGTAACATGTTGTCATTGTGCAACATACCAAGAACAATTCATGGGTCCACAAAACGCAGCAAGAGCTCATTTAAGGCTCAAACCGCTAAAGTGGGACGCCAAATTGGCCCGTTACGCGCAATGGTGGGCTAACCAGAGACGCGGTGACTGCGCCTTGACCCATTCCAATGGACCCTATGGTGAGAATCTCTTTTGGGGCTCAGGCAATAGATGGGGTCCATCTCAAGCCGCCTATGGATGGTTGTCTGAAGCAAGGAGCTATAACTATAGATCTAACTCGTGCAACTCCGAGATGTGTGGCCATTACACACAAATCGTGTGGAAGAACACACAAAAGATTGGTTGCGCTCACGTGATCTGCAATGGCGGAGGAGGCGTATTCTTGACTTGCAATTATGATCCACCGGGGAATTTTCTTGGTAGGAAGCCTTATTGAGTATGATTTTATTTGTATATCTAAAAAAACTCATGCTAAAAGAGGTTGTTCTTACGTTTTAACTTTTTCTCTTTTTGTATACAATGTTATTTTTTATTGGTAACGTGAGATCGGGAAAACAACACAACGTATGTTTCTCCCAACATTTTCTTATGTGTGATTTATGCGAGGGCCTTCTTTTGACTAATAAGACCAACGAATCATATTAATATCAGATTTTGGATCGTAATCTAACCAAATAGACAAATATTAGACATTTCTACAATCTTCTTGGATTTGAGGTCTTTTTTGATGAAACTATTTTCTCATAATTTTGTTTGCAAAGTTGAAATTTCTCAAGTTGACAGAAGTAAACAGCAAAAAGACAACTTTTACCCAACAGAGAAACGAGAGGGGAGCAGGAACTCTTAAACCATTCCATATAATTAGATCATTCCTTGCACTGCAACAGACATCACTTGCCCCTGTAATAAGATATATAAGGGATTGAGTTTGTATCTCAACATTCATGGAGAGACGAATTGAGAGATATGGGAAAGAAAGGATCTGAAGAGGATAATAATGATACTTACGCGTTCATCATGAGAGTTATGTTGTCTCCTTTAAGCAAAATCCGACCTGAAAATCCAGTATTTGCGAGAGTTAGCACCAAAAACAAAACCAATATAAGAAATGTGAAAGGAGTCTTGTAGGAGAGTAGCAAGTAACTCACCAAGTGGTTTTCTGGTTTTCTTCTTGATGCTCACTTCCTCTGCCTCATCCAGCACCAAATTCATGTACTCATCAAAACCCTGCACAATGCAAATGTTAAAATAACGAAACAATGAAACACTCAACGTCAACTAAACAACTCGTGGTTAAAGATCTAAGACAACCAAGACATTGATAAATCTTAAGCTTCACAGAAAAGAACAAACTCTGTTATTATCTCAAGAAAGAAATTCTAGCAATACAATCTCAGTCTTAAATCTAGATAATACGCACCAACCGAAATAACCGAACTCATTGCTATCAATTGGTCCCTTACTATCAAACAATGTATATAAACTCAACGGTAACTAAATCAGCGTAGCAATCAAAATTCGAACAACAAATAGAAACAGCATTATGAAAAATTCCAAGATGTTACACTTCACTTTAAAAGTGTAGCTAGAATCACACAGCTTAACTAACACAAGCATGTCAAATTTTCTAGTTTAACCTATCAACAAAGCAAGAAAGTTCAAAATTTTGTGCTAAGCTCGAAACAGGATTATGACTTACAGTAATTCGTCCCTCAATCCTCAAATCTTTCTGCTCAAAAAGCCAAATCTGAATCCGAGCTTTCTACATTATAAGAAGAACCACACTATATATATAAGTACACACCTCTCACAAACTCAATGGTGTTCCCAAATAGAGTAAAAGTGACGAAAATTAACAGAGTAATCGAAAAACTTACACTTTGGAGAAATCTGAAAATCAGATTCTGAAATCAAAAGTAAGAAGAACAGTGAGCTAAACAGAAACAATAAAAAAAAAAAAAGATCGAATTAGTAAACAGAAATCGAGGAATGTACAATGGGTTGAGTCATAATCCTCTGAACTTTGGTGCTCGCCATAATTGCCTGAAGTTGCAAGTGTTCTTCGGAGCTGGAAAACTCAGTGAAGAAGATAGATTTTCTAAAACCCTAAAACTTGCAATTTCTAATTCGATTTTTCTCTCTTCCTCGCGAGACAGAACAAATATTTCACACTTTTCGACTTCTCAAATATATGTTTTACTCTTCCCATCCTCGAAAATCTGCTATTTTCATTTTTCTCCCCACAAAAACATTATTTAACTTTTTAGACCCATTACTACTATCTCCAAAACACTGAAAAACGACTTAAGAAACAGAGTTTAAAGACAGCAAAATCATGTTTACAAGATTTCAAGGTCTACCTGAAGATGATTGCTTATATCTTAATTGTATATTAATGACTATTGAATAAATAACCATCTTTTTTTGATAAAATACACAAAGTTAAATGCTTCACTAGCACAACAACAGCCGTAGCAAAAGCTCAACATAGATCACTATTTTGACTAATTGATGGAACAGAAATACATAAAGAATCATGCTTTTTTAATCCTTTTACAACTTCTTGAAAAGAGTTTCCTCGATCATTCGCCATTGATCATTAACGATTGAAAAGGAACCTTTTTTATCTCTACAAAAGTCGAATAATCACTCTTCATCGGTTGTTTCCATGGTTCACCATCCATTTGCAAGAATGCATTTTTCCAATCACCTCCTCTTAGTTCAAATCTAATCGCAGCCGCCTAAAACGATAAACGGTTTAATATCAAACCGAGGTTAAACCGATTCTTATAAAGAAACTTTGGATGTATTTTGTTGTACCTGAGCAATGTGCTTAGCTGAGATAATTTCAGCCATTACAAATGACGCATGCCAACCTTGCTTTAAACCGAAGATCTCTATCAGTCCGTCATCACAATGCGCCTCCACAAATCCTCTCTGTTATAAAACCCGAACACGTTCTGTTAAAGCTTGTAGAGAAAGCAATAAAACCTAAGATTAGTGTACTGAATAAAACATTATTACCTTCTCTAAATATTTTGGTCTGAGATTACCCCATGGATGTCTTCCACTTCCATAGTTATAAAGATTCAACACCACAATAGATCTTACGCTACACCAAAACAAAACCAGAGAGATTATAAGTGAAGCCATTTTTTTAGTTTTAATCAAAGATAAGATTAGTTTTATATGAACCTCTTAGGAACATGGATCTCTTCCCACTCGGAACAATTTGCCTTTTTAATATGGATTTTCATAATGTTTCTTAGTCCCCTGCAAATTCATCTTACCACAACATGTCAACACAACAAGAGACAGGAATTGAGTAAAGAAAAGGCTTTTGGTTTACTCTCTTCACAGAAAATGCTAACCTTAAAGCTGGATTGTTGACACAAGGCGTGCAAAACCAACCTTGAGTACAACTGTAACTCGAATAGATAATCTGCAAAACCGAAACGAGTGTGATTCATAATCTCATTACAAACCAAAAAAACAGCTAATTAATGAAACTTAGACAAGAATGAAGATTCTGATATATAGCAACCTTATTTGTAACAGGGCCTTGAGCTAGATACGGTTTCTCATTGCGAAGATGGTGGAACCCATATGCAACTTGAGCATCCATACCTAAACAACACAAGAAAATACCAAATTACTTCAAAAGGTTTAACTTTGTAGAAATTTATTAAGAACAATGAAAGATAAAGTTACTTCATGTATCCAAATTCCAAACCTATGCTGAAGTAGTTGTAGAACACTCCTTCATAAGACTTTGCTTTAGGAGGTACATCTCCATCAGCATCCAAAGCCTGATCAAGTGCAGTTTCCTCTATTGTAGGCTTCAAAGAATAAGGAGGATCAACGACTTCTCCAGATGGCATCGACACTACAATCTTCCAGCTATCTAATCGAGCAATGGAACCTAAAGTTGCTCGATGTAATGTTCTTTTCATAGCAGATCTCCAAGCAAAAGGGAATGAACCACCCCAACTAAAACTCCTGGAGAGGTCATTTCCTGTACCAAGAGGTATAACTCCAACAGGAGGAATATGTGATTTACCATCTTTATGAAGCTCACCGAGACATCCAAGAACCCAACCAACGGTACCATCACCGCCTGCTACCTATCATCAATCATCGCCGCTAACTTAGCAAATCTAATTCCAATTGCTAACTAATACTTTGGAAATAGATACTCACCATGATCCGTATCTTTTCTCTGCATTCTCTTGCACATTCATCTCCTTTAGCAGCCAATGTGTCCAAGCACCCCAAACCGTACCGTACAAATTCATGAGGCTTCACTTCTGTGAGATCAAATACCTGTCATTGCAAATATTAACATGAGCTCACTAACTAAGGAGGAATCACAGTCTTTTTAAGACAAAACAGTTTATAACTTCTTCTAAACAAAATTACAGAGAAAAAAAAAACAGAACATTTGATGATGTCAGAACAATAAGAATGCCATAGGCTCATAGTTATACTCATTAAACCAAAACAGAGTGTTTCCATTCACAATCTAACCACAAATCTAGTGAAGTCAAAAAGAAAGTAAACTCCCAAATCAAGATTTAAAATCTTCTTCAAACAAAAATATGATCTCAAGTTCATTTCAAAAGTTAAGTAAAGTGAGCTCATTTCATAAGTTGCAAACAAAAAAAAAGTTTTTGTTTTTTAAAAAACAGACCTGTTCTTCAGTCATCAATTGTTGAAGCCTCTCTTTAAGAACAGGACCATGACGACCACCACTTTTCGGGTTAATAAACACAACCATTGGCGCGTGAGGAGCCATATCAGCGGCGGCGCCTCCAGGAAGTAACAAATGATCAGAAATCTCTGTTGAATCTTTCCTCTTGATACAATCTCTCATAGCTATACGAAGATACTCAGGCATCGCTAGTCTCCCTCGAAGCTCTTCTTTGTCTATACCAACCAAGGCAAGATTAGCAAAACCACAACCTCTCATCGTCACTGCATCATCGGTCTTCGCCGACGGTCTCGCCGCCACGAAATTAGTCGTCGATGCTTCGCCGACTGATCTCGGCGTCTCCTCCATTATCAGATTCTTGGAGAAACAAATTAAAATAAAACGTAAAAAAATGATCGAACTTTGAAGACAATTCAATAAGACTAATAAATTGACAGTTCTGTGTTTTGTTTTTTAAGATTAGTTTTCGAAGACAGAGCAAATCAAAATCGGTGTACTTCGATGTGCGTATTTAAACGTGTAGATTTTGCAACTTTTTAAAAAAACGACATGAAAATGCCCTTACTAGTATTACGAATTTACAGAATTGCCACTACTTTTAAATCTCGTTGATTTATATGTGACCATCTTTTAAGGCGAATGAGAAGGAAGTTTTTTTTCTATCGTAAGACTACAAATTTAAAGTTTTTTTTACTTGTTACCCTAATTAAAACCCCTAATAATACCTGCATATTTTGATATTTGACTTGTAAATGCAAAACTATGTAAGTTTACAGAAAGAGAGACTATTAAATGCTTTACTTGTCACGTTAAGATTGTAAAAAGGGTAAAAGGGACAATTAAATGAGGCAGTGGACTGTGTCAGGATGTGACATATGGGCCGCATATTTATGACTATATTGCCCTACTGGGTGTGGTGTGTTATTAGATCGTGAAGCTGTCCAATATTCATTTTTCTTTTCTGGTTAGGGAGATATGCCTATATATTTATTGCATCCTAAATAACCGGTGCGTTACATAACTATTTTATTTCAACTTTCATTTACATAACTCACGTATGGGCCGAGGTGGTGAATTTTAGGATCCATACAACAATTATCTTGTATTTTTAAGCCCATTATAGCCTATGGGTTTTATGGGTATACAGGGGACCTAAATTTTTCACAAATGCTCTCAAGTCTGTCTAAACATTGATTCTCATACGTTAGTTAGTTCTTCAATATAAACAATCTTATGAAAAGGTGACTAATTTGGATTAACCGACTCTATTCAATCCAAATGTAACTGAATAATCAAGATAAAAATATATTCATGTATGGTTAAAACTTAAAACTGTTCAACTGTTTAAATAGATAAAAAAAACCTGAATTATATGTTAATTCCTCTGTAACCTGCCTAAAGCAATTCACACAAACCTTTCGTTCCACAACAAACAAACGATTCAGGGGTTGTCGAAACCAAATTTTAATTGAGATATAACTTAAATTCTTGTAAAAGTTAAGAGCTGTTTAACTAAAGATCAATTCCGCATCAACATCGCTTCATACTATAGCCGTCTTTATATTGGTTACGCATTTTCTAAAACCAAGTAACTTGAACTAAAATTCAAATAAAACATTTATAAACTTCTATTATATGATGATGATGTTGGTGGAATGATATATTTTAGTTTTGTGTCTAGGACCAACTTAATTATTTTCAGGATTTTAATAAATCAAAATGCTAATGAAAGTCATTTTTGTTATTGGTTAGGCATCGTTTTCCAATCATAAATAAAATTTGGTACCTTTCAGATTAATCTTAAATTTGATCTTTAATGAAAAGTATTTAAAATGAGTAGATTAGCATATAGTGAAGATATAAATAGGTTGAGGGGAAAAATTGCATAAATGGAAAGAAATTGGAAGACTTGCAAAAAGTTGTCGACCGTCAACGTAAGAGGCAAAGGTGGACATGTACACATATTCACATTTTATCAACGTCAAAGTCTCGAAACCGCGTCCAAGAAAGGATTTACGAGTTAAAGAAAAGGAATCTAGACATTATACGAATCGGAATCAACATGTTTTCAATCCGTTGTTTCTGAACGGAATCAAATCAGTTAAGTTCTTCATCTCTGTAAGAAAAAAACAAGTACACGTCATTTTATGACCCACATGGACTCGTGCCTTTGGAAGTAGCGGTGGGACGTAATGAGTCGGCATATGAACCCAAACAAGGGTAATTCAGGTTTGAGGCTTAGCCAAATTTTAGTTTCACGGCTAAATCTTAAGTGAGTTGTTAAGGTTGCTTAGCCTTCTTTCTTTCGCACTGAAGTTCGACTAAACTCTTCCATAAAAATTATAAAAATATAGACTATAGTGGATCAGTGTTGACATTTAATCCATAGACTCAATTTGTGTCTATTTTGTGTGTGTTGGTTTATGGATTCGAGTTGGGCCGCTCTGTTTGGAAGTGATGGTATTAAAGTCGTGAACTCAAATGATACTAATATTCAATTATGCATGGATGCATATAACCAAGTTTGAATATATGTAATTTCAAAGATTATTGTGACTGAATATCATTAAAATTTATTGATCATAAAATAAAATTGTTTGTAATTAAGGATGTTTTGAAAGAAATAAGTGTGGCATCATGTGACACTTGAATCACTCAAAGTACACCTAAGAATTTGTATTTATCATAAGAAAGAAAAGCGAGCCATCAATGTGATTCGGCCCTACCAATAATGAACTTAATGGGTTTAGTTGAGATTTAAGAATGGGTTTTGTAGCTTAATGACAAATTATAGTTTTAGTTTTATAATAAATCCTTCATTACAGATTTTGATTTGCCTCTGATCATTGAAGCATCAAATATTTTTCCACAGCGAGAGGCCCTTTTATATGAAATATTGAAATATGATCATCGTTGTATTATTTACGTCAACTTACATAAGTTTATTTTTGATGACTTTGGAAGAACTAAATTGTGCTATCTAATCTATACATATGATAGTCTCTCTGCACAAATTAATAAGTAGCCTTTGAGGAAGGCTTTTTTCATCTTCACATGATCATATACCTTATGAAATTAGAAATCGCATTAAAAAATTTGTGCTCCTTTAAAATGGAAAAGGTAGACCTTTTCGGGGAGTCCCTAACGCGTCAAAGAGAATTCAACTTTTTCATGATGAATGCATTGATTGCACAACTAGTCGGTACCTCTCATCTTTTATTGGCCTACAATATTATGGTAAAAGAAAAGAAAATGACTCAAACATTCAACAGATTTAATAAACTTAGAAAAAAAATGTTAGCTGTTTTGTTAGCAAAATATTACAAAGTCGTCTACAGAATGTTTTGCGAAGTTTAAAAAACTCAAGTTTCTTTTTGATGACTTTAAAAGTACTTAGCTGTTTTTTTTTCTACACTACCATTTTCTTAATGATTAGTTAGTAAAACACCAACACTTAATTTGAATATGAAAAAAAACTATTGGTTTTAATTATGCTTTTAGTTATTTGAAACGGTTTGGAGTGATCAGTTTTACGGTTTGTCTCACTCTAATTATGTTCACAAAATTCTATGGCATAAGATAGTTAACTAGGACAAACTTTTAATTTCTGTTTATAAAATGAAATGAAAATTTATGTTATATTCGGAACAAATTTATAGATTGAAAACTTATACATAAACATCTGAGTATTATATTATTTACTAATATGTAAGCACTATAAAATATTTTAGTATTGCTGTCAAAAGAAAAGAAAATTATACTCTGTTTATTTATTCAATTATTTTCAAATATTACAAAATTTTTTGCTCACTTTCTGCTTATCAAAAGACAGAAATATAGGGCAAAATGGTAAATAGAAATGATAGGCATTAAAAGACACAGAAGGTCGACAAGAGTTGTACGTGAAGTTATAATAAATGCAGAAAGCTGAAACTCTTTAACATCTTTTTAAACCAGCACTTTTTTTTGTTTATCGGTCTTCACAATAAAACTATTCTCTTCTTTGCGTCAGCTTTTTTCTATTTTTCACCTTTCTCTAGCTACACGACAATTTCCATTTTCTCGGAGACCATTATTTTGGATCCGAGAACCCAAAGACCCGATCACATGTACATATTATTCGGTTTGCAATGTAAAACAATAGGTCAATCGAATATAGTCCAAATCTGAATACGAAGATGACGGTTATTCGTAAATTCCTCATTCATTTATGCTAACCTAGCGAGGTTAGTTGAGTTAATCTTATATACTGTCTCATGTACATAAAAGAAAAATTAATGTGTGGGATTTTAATAACAATAAGTTCCAAGTCACAGATGCGTTCACTCTTCAAAGCAAGAGTGAGTTATTTGGCATGATCTTGATCAAAGATTGGACATCTATTGGTTAGAGCAATTTTGGCTTCTTGAGGATGAATGTTCTTTTATTGGATATTATGATATAACCAAACCAAGCGTTTGGAGAACACAATCAGAAGAACTCTCATTCATATACTAGTTGTTTTCAAATGTTTGTATATGATTGGATATATACACATGTAAAGTTTATCAGAGACACCATAAAATAAAATAAGTAACTGGTGCTACAAATTTCATCTAATTCGACAAATGTAAATTACAAAGCTAAATGACTCGTCTAAGGTAAGTGATAATGTTAGTGCAAACATTTAGTATTATTTTTGAACTGCAAGATGATTAAGTATTTTTCTAAATCATGACTATGGTAGTACTATTTAATAATTAAATGAAACTGTATATTCGAAAGTAGAAAGAAGAGGTGTGGAATTGGACAAGAGAAGAGTATAACAGAGAAAAGTTTGGTGTAAAAAAGGCTGCAAAGGAGTTGGTTAAAAAGTGAGTGAACTCGATAAACGCGTAACCCTAAAGGCAAAGCGTGCGTTACTCTTTCCCCAATTATTTTACCTTTTAAACTTTTTTTTTTCTTTCTCTTAGAAATGATTACGGCATTTTTAAAACTAGTTATCTCATTTATATTTATAACGACTACAATATCTCATGACGATGGTAAATCACATGAATAAAGTAAATATGATTCGACTACTTGGACGAGTTTTGAAGTTGTCCACAATTAGTTTTGGATAATAATTGTAGTGAGTGCATGGTTACTGTACTCACATTTCTTCTAAATTACAAATGTCTCACAAAACCTAGAATTTTAAACCATGAGAGCTCTTCAACATACTATAGAGATTAATTTGTACTCTAATCCGGAATCCTCTGGATACTAATAAAATTAATGAATACTTGATCACCTCTTTACTTTCGTTGCTTATAAATTTATTCATGTAGTTTGTAGTATGAAACATGAAAGTATGTATAGTCGATACTCCATAGCATTATTGGTTCTGAAAAATTGAATCTCACGTAAAGTACAGTATTAAGTTTTTCGTAGACATATTGCAATGATGAGAGGTAACAAATGAAATAAGGACAATTTGTTTGGTGTAGAAGAAGTAAGAGTCATGTAGCACAAAAAGATTGTCTATTAAATGGTCTCTGAATTTATTGGGTCGGCTCGCACATCGGCACATGTGATGACCTTACCATTCTTGTCTCTGCATTTAATATTCTTTATCCAAATAATGATACAAGTGAAGTTGGTAACAAAATCGATCGTCAATGTTTTGTAATTTCTTTCCTTGTTCCAAAAGGATGTCAAGTTGTCGTGCAGCCATTGGCTATTTTGATTTGTTATAATTCAAGTTTAGCGTTTATCTTGCTTCGATGGAAAGACATTTAATCAAAATTATGATCTTTGTATCAAGGAAATGAATTCGTAACACTTATGTTACGTTCTTTTCAATTTGTTTCCGGTTCTTCTAATAGAAAAGTTAAAACGTTATTTTCAAAATGATTGTGACACTTTGGATTGTATTTCAGTTCCAAATCTAAAAGCAAGACTGGCACATGATCGATGATACATTAAACACACATAAGCTATAACAGTTTGAAGTAATTCTCGTACCTTCGAGTCAGAAAGATCAAACTCGTAGAATTTATATGTTCAACCTTTTCATTTACTTCAAAGTGAAGTTCTATGTTACAATTGATTTCCAAAATGCTAACTACAAAATAAAAATAAAAGAGCTTTTGGATCGGCGTAAAAGAGACAGCAGAGAGATAAAAAGGCAAAATACGAAAAGGTGAAAAAGCTTTTTGAGTCGATTCCTTTTGCAGGGATTGCGTGTGATTTACAGATATTTCGTTTTTTTAAAACAAAACAAAAAACCCAACGAATACAAAAAAACTCACACGTTTTCAATAGCGCGTGACATACACCGATCACCACCTAAGCTGATCACGAGTCAGAAAAGGCACTCAAGCAATTATCGTACACGCGCCACTTTAAAACGCGTGAACACTTTTGTCTCATTACTATGACTAGATTCAAACTTTAATTTCGTCATCAAAACTTTATTAGTTGCTACCTTTTTCTTTTTTTCCCCACATTCATCTAAACTTAGTAATTTAATTTTTTGCTTTTTTCCAAACGTTTTAATTAGTAGTAGTAAACATCAATATCAAATTTCTAATCTTTTCCATATAAAGTTTGTTCTCAACCGTATAGCAGCAACTTACAAAAAAACGTTAATAAATCTTCTTCCAATCTTGTGCATGAACTTGTTGTAGTCTTGATGATTATTTAAATAGTAACACTAATATCTCTTCTAAAATACGAAAGATGACACTGAAAACAGAGCATCGTATTCGCCGTTTTAAGACCTATATCGGTATTCATTTAGTACCTATTTCGAGTTTTAATTCTCTGTCATCACAATTCACAAATAATTTAATCTTAATAATTGGGTCTCAATACTTAAGTAGATGTTAATTGGTCTAGAAATGAAGAAATTAAGCAATTTTCAAAACCAAGTTAATGACTTTGAGGCTCAATGCATGGTTACTATTCTCTATAGCCGCAGACACAAAAGGACACTATCGTAATCTCCTCAATGCTCCTTATAATATTTGGCGTCGAATAAATTCAAATAGATACACATAGAAAGCTATAATAATGAGAGAGTTTATAAGTTCTTGTGAAGGCAAATGATCCAATCTTTCCTTTTCTTCTCCTCAAATTTTCTTTCTTTTCCCACGCGCTTACACACACACTGCAAAAACCACAGAAACACAGAGAAAGAGAAAGACAATTCAAACAAAAGCTTCGATTTTTTACCTTTCTGTTTGATCGGCTTTTTGTTTTTCTGTAAAAAGCCATCTTTTGTGTTTGATCCTTTCTTTTTTTTTACCTGATTAAACAACTTTTCTCCTCTGCATTTTTTCGTGACCCTTTTAAATATCTTGTGGCCGGTCCTAAAAGTTCTTTATGCAAAGGTTTCTTCTTTATAAGATAAACAAAAGGTGAAGAAACCACAACCAAAAAAAAAAACTTCTTGTTGAGAAAAGTTTTTTTGAGATGAGAGCAGATTTGATTACTATACAGCAAACGCTGACGCCGGAAGCAGCGACGGTTTTAAACCAGTCGATTGCTGAAGCCACACGTCGTAACCATGGCCACACGACACCGTTACACGTGGCAGCTACTCTCTTATCTTCTTCCTCTGGTTATCTCCGACAAGCTTGTATCAAATCTCATCCAAACTCTTCTCACCCACTTCAGTGTCGAGCTCTCGAGCTCTGTTTCAGCGTCGCTCTCGAACGTCTCCCTACAACTAGTACAACAACAACCACTACTTCGTCGTCTTCTTCTTCTTCTCCGTCGCAAACGCAAGAACCGCTACTTTCAAACGCTTTGACCGCGGCTTTAAAACGTGCTCAAGCTCATCAACGACGTGGATGTCCTGAGCAACAGCAACAACCGCTTTTGGCTGTGAAAGTTGAGCTTGAACAGCTTATTATATCGATTCTTGATGACCCGAGTGTGAGTCGGGTCATGCGTGAAGCTAGCTTCTCTAGCCCCGCCGTGAAGTCAGCGATCGAACAGTCGTTGATTGGTAACTCTGTTTCTAATTCGAGACAAACCGGCTCACCCGGAATTATTAACCCGTCTGCAATTGGGTTCGGTTATCGTTCCGTACCGGCACCGGTTAACCGGAATCTTTATCTTAATCCCCGGTTACAACAACCCGGCGTTGGTATGCAAAGTGGGATGATGATACAGAGGACAGATGAAGCAAAACGGGTCATTGAGATTATGATCCGAACCCGGAAACGTAACCCGGTTCTCGTCGGCGATTCAGAGCCTCATATTCTGGTGAAAGAGATTCTAGAGAAGATCGAGAACGGCGAATTCTCCGATGGAGCGCTTCGTAATTTTCAGGTGATTCGTTTGGAGAAAGAGTTAGTTTCACAATTGGCGACGAGGCTTGGTGAAATCTCCGGTTTGGTGGAGACTCGGATCGGTGGTGGAGGCGTTGTTCTTGATCTCGGAGATTTGAAATGGTTAGTGGAACATCCGGCGGCAAACGGTGGAGCTGTGGTGGAGATGAGGAAGCTTCTGGAGAGATATAAAGGAAGGTTATGTTTCATTGGTACAGCTACTTGTGAGACTTATCTTCGATGTCAAGTTTATTATCCATCAATGGAGAATGATTGGGATCTTCAAGCTATTCCGATCGCCGCCAAATCTTCTCTTCCGGCGATATTCCCAAGGTTTGTTCTTTATTCAAATTGAAAGTTTTGATTTTCTTGACAAAAGTTTCAATTTTTCTGATTTATTAGATGTTTTTGTTTTGATTAGGCTTGGGAGCAATAACAATAACAACGCTATGTTATTAAGCAACAACATCATTTCCATTGAATCGATATCTCCGACGAGAAGCTTTCAGATTCCGATGAGTAAAATGAGCTGTTGCTCTCGGTGTTTGCAGAGTTATGAAAACGACGTAGCTAAGGTGGAAAAAGATTTAACCGGAGATAACCGGTCGGTTTTGCCACAGTGGTTGCAGAACGCTAAAGCTAATGATGATGGTGACAAGAAACTGGTAAGTGATTTGACAAATTAGTTTCCAAGAGATATTATGAAAAGAGAAAGTGAGAATTGATTATTTTTTGTTTTATGTAGACGAAAGATCAACAGATTGTGGAGTTGCAGAAGAAATGGAACGACTTATGTTTGCGTTTACATCCGAATCAGTCTGTGTCTGAAAGAATAGCTCCTTCTACGCTGTCTATGATGAAAATAAACACAAGATCGGATATAACTCCACCGGGGAGTCCGGTCGGGACAGATTTGGTTCTTGGACGGCCAAACAGAGGTTTATCCTCACCTGAGAAGAAGACCAGAGAAGCGCGTTTTGGAAAGCTAGGAGATTCATTCGATATCGATTTATTCAAGAAGCTACTAAAGGGATTAGCGAAAAGCGTTTGGTGGCAGCACGATGCAGCGTCTTCGGTAGCAGCAGCGATTACAGAATGCAAACATGGTAATGGGAAATCGAAGGGTGATATATGGTTGATGTTCACAGGTCCAGACAGAGCTGGGAAGAGCAAAATGGCGTCTGCGTTATCGGATCTTGTTTCGGGTAGCCAACCGATAACCATCAGTCTTGGTTCTAGTTCTAGGATGGATGATGGTTTAAACATCCGTGGTAAAACAGCGTTGGATAGATTCGCGGAAGCGGTTAGGAGAAATCCTTTCGCGGTTATTGTTTTGGAAGATATCGATGAAGCGGATATATTGCTGCGTAACAACGTGAAGATAGCGATTGAACGAGGGAGAATCTGCGATTCGTATGGGCGTGAGGTTAGTCTAGGGAACGTCATTATTATCCTTACCGCAAATTCATCGCTCGGTTCAGCGAAAAACGTTGCTTCTATCGATGAAACGAGACTAGAGTCTCTGGTGAACAAAGGATGGGAGTTAAGACTCTCTGTTTGCAACAGCAGCAAAACCCGAAAAAGAAAACCGAATTGGCTTTATAGCGACAATGACCAAACAAAACAGAGGAAAGAGATATGTTTTGATTTGAACGAAGCAGCTGAATTTGATTCATCGAGTGATGTAACAGTCGAGCATGATCAAGAAGATAATGGCAACCTCGTTCATAAGCTAGTGGGTTTAGTAGACGATGCTATACTCTTTAGACCGGTTGATTTTGATTCGATCAAGAGCAAAACTGCTGAATCGTTAAAGAAACGTTTCTCAAATGGTCTCGCGGATGGACTAACGGTGGAGATTGAAGATGATGCTTTGGAGAGAATTGCAGGTGCGATCTGGCTAAGTAAGATTAGCTTAGAGGAATGGCTTGAGGAAGCAATGGGTTCGAGCTTGAATAGCGTGAAATCTCGAGTTTCGTCTTCGGAAGATTCTGTGATTAGGATCGAGCTTGAAGATGATCTGAATGATCGAATCTCCGGAGGGTATCTTCCGAGTAGTATCAGGACGGTGGTCGTTTGAGTTGTTTTTTCTTGTTCTTTTTTTTTTCCCGGTGAGGGGTAGATTCGTAATTAAGATAATTGGTGAGGGTAAAGATGTAAATATAATGATGTCTCCGAACCGTCTTTTTGGCGGGGTGGAAAAAAGTTCGGTAAAACATTTAAACAGTTAAAAAAAGAAAGCTTATTATTAAAACCAACGGCTGAGAATACATCCCAAGCTTATATATGAAAGTAGAAAGTTAGATACTACTACAAAAGAAAATGAAGGAATCTCATGATATTAAAATGTTGAAAAATAAGAGCAAAAAAGTTAATCCAAAATAAAGATTTTTAATTGGGGACATAGTGGATATTTTTATATATTCAAGGTTACATTTGATTATTCTTTCGTATGTTTCTTCTTGGAATTTTGTGGAATATATTATAGTCTCTTAGCAGATCGAATTTTCATGAAAACTATATAATAAGTTTTGTAATATTCAGGAGACATTAATTTCAGTAGAAAGTTTGTACTTTTTAAATATTAGGTGGGTTCGGCTAGTATGTGGTTTGTCTTTATTTCACCTTTTTAGAATGAAAGCAGCAAATCCAACCACTACAATGGACCAAATATATATTAAATAAATCATTCGACAATATCAGACTAATAATACCTCATTGCTTTTTTTATACATTTATATGTCATCTTTTATTCGAGTTTTTTTAGCTAACGGTTTAAATTCATTCGAAAGAAGCTGGAGTAAAGGGAATTATTCGTGCTAAATCAAAGTAGTGATTAGTGTTACTAATACTATGAAGATTGATGGTGAATGTTTTTAACAAAAAGGTTGTTTGATACATGTACTTACTTGATAGCCAATTCAAGGAACCTCGTGCATGTGTTTTTTTCGTAATTTTGTATAGTTCCGGTGGAGCTGTTCCACTATGTATGATGTTTCTAATCACTTTATTAGTATATCTATATATTTATACACAACAAATTTGGACATGGTGTGGTCTTATAGACTATAGTTATAAAATTTTAAACATGAAAGCTAATTATCATCTCATAGCTTGTATTCTCTAAACCACCATAGCTCATATTCTTTCGTTTTTGGGTCAACACTCAACAGCTTGTATTCTCTAAACCACCATAGTTTTTAGAATTTTAGGTTTTATTTATTGTATAATCTCTGCTCTCTTTTTTTAATAGAAATCAACACACCAGAAAAATAATGACATGCACATTTAGTCACGTTTTAAATTGATCTACGCCATCTATATCTACCAATTTTGTTTTGTCCAGTGTTATCGGATCTTGAAGCATCTAGATTTTAAAGTCAACCTTTTTGATATAATTCATAGACTTCATATTAGGATCTTGAATAACATCTTGATATTTGGGGTTTTAATTTCACTGGAAATTAGTCGTCTTTGAGTGTCAATTTGGTCAATACGCGATTTAGAGAAATGGGAGATCAAAACAAAGTTGAAAACCACCAAACCGGTTTGACCAAAACATGTTTCAAAATTCAAAATGTAAAGCGATCGGACCACACGTAGTGATCACTCCTTTTGTGCTCTTGGGGTCATACTTTGAATTTATCATTTATGATGACCATTGTTTCAAAGCTTCAACCTACAAATCGGTCAACTACCGATAATAAATTTAAACCTAACTAAACGTATGATAACAATAAACGACTACGACATTTGGTCTAGTGATCTATACTATACATGACGCCATGGCTTTTCAAGTTCAATTTAGACTGCTAGATCGAATTTAAATTACATTGATTCGATCGGTACATCTTCAAGTTAATCATATGTCATCACGAATTATTTTTTACCCTTTTTCAGTGTAGCGAGTTTCTTTAATAGCTAATATGATAGGAGTATTCACATTCTCTTTCATATATATAAGTGGATTCATATGCATTGGACATTAATATCTAAATCTACCACTTAACAACTACATGCATGCCTAGTGAATTCACATGGTCCATATGCCTACGTATATATATATATATATATATATATGTTTTTAATGAAATTTTCAATATTGTAGTGGCTGCATAGTACATCTAAATCTAATTGATGAAAGACAATTTTCGACACAGTAAATAATTTCGAGATTTTAAGTACATGTCTTTATTTGTTTGAAAGTCTTCTAGACGACTTATTAAGTATACAATTTTTTTTTTGATATATATTTTGAATTACTGAAACAAGTTGATGCAATAGTCGTGTTTTATTTTTGGCTTTTACAGGTCGTATAACTCCGGTTCTCTGCTAGACACTTGAAGACAAAGCCTCCAAAACTGCCTTTTACTTCCTTCGCCTTTTTAGATATTACATACTATTAGTAATATTCTATGAGTGGAAGATAAGGCTGAAGTTTTGTGGTACTTTGTTTATACATAACTAAAAGCATCTCCAATTCTTTTCAAGTATTAAAAAATACGGATTTGTTTGAAATAAAGCAACTGATAACCTAATTATTGACAACAAATTATTAAGGGGATATAGTTTAATATTATTTTGAAATAAAGGATTTTTGCCAAAGAGAAGCACTAGAACAAGGAGAAGACAAACCAAAACATGCCTTTATATCATTCAATTATTTAGTTATATAAATGGACCTTATGGTCTCTCTCTTTCTATCTTTTTGGTGGATTTGCATTATGCCTCCTCACTTAGTTAAATATTTTTTCTTACTTAAATATATCCTGTCAAAAGTGAGAAAGATTAAGCTATTGGACACTATAGTAGTTGAAAATTCTTAAATATTAAATTAGATTCAATTTATCTCACAGAAAGATTCATCATACACCATGCCAATACTTGATCTTGAAGTGACAAAAAGAAACTCATAATATCATCAATGTGAGAGTGTAATTGAATAGTCTTCAAGTGGAAAATAAAATAATGTAGCAAATGCTGCAACTTTACTCAAAGACCTATTTCCTGTTTAATATATATTCTAGCCTTTTCTCTTTTAATTATTGTAATTATAGGCATGAAAAGGATGTGAAGATAATGATTTACGAATATAAGTATGTATTAAATTATGTTATAACTAAAAGGGGTCGCGGATCTCAACCTTACATGATTGAAACCTAATGTTGAATTTGAGCTTTTTGGAAAGGGGACATGAACTTAACTTCTCTAGTGAGCAACTACACACTATAAGGTACAACTACTATGTCATCTCTTAATATATGCATGCATGTTTAAAAATTTCACATATTAATAAACGATTCAAAATATTAATATATGTTACTATAATTATGATTGTTGAAAACCATTGTTTTCATGATTCAGTTTCCGTTCAATCTAACTTCTTGTGCCATACTATATTGTTATTGTCATTCAAGACCATAAAATTTATTTGTATATTATATGGGACAAGAAATTTTCAGAAACTTTTCAATATGTTAGTTTAAAATATTTACAACTTTTTAAATCGACTAAGAATCCATGATTACATTGAGCTGGTCTTGTGGCCATATTGCAAAAAGAAAAATCCCAAATATGTATGTAATCCTGTAATGTAGATTATGATTTGATCCGACATATCTAGGTCAGTAGAGAAAGCAAGTAAACATTTTAACTTTTTCCCATGGACCAAAGTCCAAACTCATCATTAGTATGATCTTATGTCTATTGATTAAGTGAGTCTACCTTTCTTTAAAAAGAAGCTTGTGTCGATAGCAATATGCAACATGCTCAAGAAAATATATTTTTTCTTTCTTTACCATCTTATTCTCAACGTTACAGTAAGTCAGTAACCACGGCATATAGGGGCTTTGACGAATGGGCTTAGACATCTTTTTACTTCCTTGTTGGTTCAATCAATTTTGCAAGGTTTGATGTGATTTGTACATAATCCACTTCAACTTCCTCATCTTTACATTTAGAGAATTTAGAAACGAGTTCTTTAATAGTACAACAAAACTAATTCTCCAAGCTTATATTACAAAAGATGTTTAAGTGTACAAACCAAAACCCGCCTTGAGTTTCTTTCTTTATGTCTCCCAAAGGAACAGGAAACTTACTCTGTAGTGTTCTTGTCATTAAGATCTTCTATGGAACAAAGTCAGCTTCTTCTCCTGGTTATACATCAGTCAATCATCATGCTCAGCAGAGAAATCAGGCTCCTCGGGTTTCTTAAACCGGGGTAATTCTACATCCTTAACTCTCTGAGCTGCAACACCGCGTCTTGTATTAGCTGCAAAACGCGATGCCAAAACCATAACTCCAAGGTTCATCTTTGTTCTAGGACTCTCCTCAACACACTCTTCTTCTTCTACTACTACTAATTCTTCTCCTACTTCTCCTTCTTCATTTTCCATTGATTCAATCGCAGTGAGGTTATTCTCCATAACTCTTCTCTTGTACCTGCGCCAAGCCGCTTGTATGAAGCAAGCAGCCCAAGTTCTCCAATGGTGAGAGTAGAATCTGAATGTATGTTGAAGCTTCTTGCTGTGTAACCGCCTAAACTGATTTGCAACAAATTTCAAATCTTCAGCTCGAAGAGCGAATGCTTCGACTTCAACTAAAGCCCTAACTGTTCTTGTAGAAGATGGTAAATTCAAGGTTGATTTTGGAAGCAAAGCCCAAGAAAGAAGCTCTTCCCCACAGAAATCTCCAGGTCTAAGTATAATCGAGTTGAAGAAACCGGTTCTGCCTCCATTGGTTGTGGAACTCTCGAGTCTACCTCTGATGATGAAGAGCATCTCTGAGATCAAGTCACCTTCACGTACAAGGTAAGTCCCTTCAGTACACAGAGAAGAAACCAGGCGCTCACATATCGCATCAAGCAGCTGATCATCCATTTGAGAGAAAAATGGGACCTGCATGATTCAAGATAGTAGTTAACCTAAAAGTTGAACCATTTGTAGGATAAACAAATCAATAGAAAAACTTACTCTTCGAACAAGATCTAAACATAGGTGACGTTGAATATCACGGCGAAGATCAGTGGGTAAACTTTGCAGGAGAACCTCTTCATCGACTCCTCTTGTTGCAAGCCACTTATACTGCTCATATCGCCTCACACGGTTTCTCAACTCTTCAGGAAGTTGACGATGTCTCATCCACTCCTCAGTGTCTCTCTTCTTCAATCTCCATTCCTCAAGCCGTACAGTCAAAGATTGCAGATATGTCTAACAAACAAAAGGCAAAACCCAAGAAACATAAGAACAAAAGCAGATACTTTTAGAACTTATCCTAACGCAGGAATCCATACCTGCATATTCCCAATGAGATGGGCAAAGAGGACAAGACCAAAGATTGCAATGAGAACAGCAAATGTGGTTTCGCCCATGAACATGGTCGTGGACAAATTCTGTCCATAAGAACTAGAATATGACAATAACAGGAAAATGTCATCAGATTCTAAAACTTGTAATCAAAAGGAGAGTAATAATTGGTATCAAAAAATTTCTATGATCTCTGCCATTACCTAAGCTGCTGCAATCCCCACCACAAACAGTAGAAATATCTCTCGAAGAACTGTGAAGACACAACGTTTTTCGTGATTGCATTCCCAAAGATCCCATACTTGAACTCGCCATTCCGTGCATCACAGAGTTTAAACACTTTTGTGACATTTGCCCAAGTCATCTGATTATTGTCATACATTGAATCACAGTCTAAGTAATATAGCTGACAATTAACTTGGCCAGCTTCACCATTGCATCTTGATTTCCAGCACGATGTATATCTATCAACCGATAATATATACCAGGCTGCACCAAGCACCTGTCCCAACAAAAACATTGTAGCTTTGATTATCATCACATTTAAGGAATGAAATAATGGAAGAAGAAGGAATGGGATTCATACATGACTAGCCAGCATGTATAGCAAAAGATTATAAGCAGCTCCAGCCCAAGCAGTCTTTGTAACAACTCCAGTTGCTTTAACAATTTGAGAACTTAACGGAATTATCAAATAGAATCTTGGGATGTATTGGAGGAGCACAATCAAAGCAATAGCATTGTTGTTATGATCAAACCGGTAACTTTTTGTAGTCGATATAACAAACCAGATAACTATCTGTGGAAGTGGTAACGTCGCAATGAGATCGATGATGAAGTCAGATTTAATATACCTCCAAGCAATAGCCTTAGGATCCATCACAAGCTCACCTCTACCAAACACTCTAGTACTTGAATTAGGCGCAATGAAACCAGTCCTAAACTTAATGAAAATGTGCAGCAAGTAGAAAAGATCCGCTATTGTCCTGAAGAAAGTAACAAGGATGCTTAAACTTGTATCAGTCCTTGCACAAGGATAGTTTTTATCTCCTCCTATAGCTGGGACAAAGAAGTACAACGGGTCGATGAAGAGAGCAACCATACATGAGACAATGAAGACCCAATTCCATTTCAAGACAATCTCACTTCCTGGATCAAGAATAGTCTTGTACCATGAGACTTTAGAAGATTTGGACTTAGAAGCATCAGTGTATCTAAGTCTATTTCCAGGTAAGAGATTATCAGGTCTTAGTGCTGAAGGTAAAGAGAGCTTATAAGATTTGCTCATTGGATCATTCACTGCCCATTTAGCTTCTTTGCTTTCTTTCCCCTCTGAGTAAAACCTACAAAGCAATACACAACTCAAATCTGTAATCTGAAACCTAACTAGAGATTTAAGTTAAACCCAGTACCCAAAATCGGAGCTTGAGCTTGTAACATCTAAAGAAGAGATAAATCTAAAGCAAAGTCTAGAATTTTTAATTTCTGGGCAATCAAAGTTGAAGACTTTCAGGAACGTAAGTCTAACCGACGGATGAGAGAAAGAAAACTTACATAAGAAGCTTGTCCTTCCTTAACTCCATTAGAAGAAGCTCAAGCTCAAGCTCGAGTAAACAAATCTATGCAAATTAGAATTAACAGAAGCTTTTAAAAATCATTTCTTTGATTCGTGTCTCTGACACTCTCTCACTCTTACTCTCTCTAAATCTGAGAAAGATCGTGTTTTTGTTTAGTTCTTCCGGAGAGGATTGGAAGAGGAGAATCACTGAGTCACGGGACGAGTCAGAAATCGGAGGGATATTTGTTTTTTTTTCTTGGGAATACTTGAGCCATCGGTATAAGACAAGAAAGTCAACACATTTGACTAAAGTGACATTATTTCGTTAATCAAAGTCATTATTAGTTTACAATACAAAACACTAATTAGACAATGTTACTTGTTACTTCACAAAAACACTTCTTTAGTCTTATAGTCAGATCCAATCACAATCACTTTCTCCGTGTGAGTCACAATCTCACATTCCAATCAGAAAACGATTCTTTAGCCTCCTTTATTTTTATGTTCAATATAAACTTTTGAATCACACACTTGAAAACATAGTTGACATAACTTTGGAGGTGAAGTAGGTAAATTAAAATCACATGAACCAAGCTTTACTTAGAACTTATACTTCATCATGGACAAATTGAAACAGAAACATTGATGATTAACCACTGAATCTCAAGTGAAATTATGAGAAATCATTAAGGTAACATAAGCAACATGTTTAAAGTGACAAATGGACAACATTTCTATCAGTAATTGACTAGATTGAATTTAATAATTGGCATGATAATCAAACCTCAAACTAAGTTAAATTCTACAGAAACCCATCATTCTCTTATTGGATCAAATTCATCAAACGGTGAAGAAACAAGCTTTCAATTGTGAAGCCGTGTAAAAAAAAAAAAAAGACACTGTACATGACTATTGATGAAAACCAAAATTGCTGCTAAATATGATAACAAACTAAACACACTTTCAAATCTAATTATAAAACCACCGATCAAAAAATTTCACCTTGTGGTCTCCATCTTCTTCCTTCTTCAAATCTATAAACCCTATCCCTACAAATCGGACAAGTCGAGACTTTAATCAACCACAAGTCCACACACTTTCGGTGAAACACATGTCCACATCGAGGCAGCTTCCGACACCACTGTCCTTGTCTAAATCCATCGATACAAACAACACAATCATCGCCTCCGTACTCTGAACTAGGCTCACAATACTTGAATTGAGGAAGCCTCTTCACGCATCTTGGAGATAACCCATCTGAGTATTCGTGACGGCGATGGCGGCGGAGACGGTGGCGATAGTTTCGTTGAAGAAACCAGTAGAAAGCGAAGAAGAAGGTGAAACCGAGAGACGTGAGGATAAAGATAAAAGCGGTTATAGCTACAGGGATCATGATTAGACCTATGAGGAAGTTAGAGAGAATCTTCGTCGGTAGATTCTTCGTGTTCGCTTTTGGCGGCGGTGGAGACGGTGATGGCTCGCGGGAGATTGAGCCATCGTAGGGAATCGTTATCGACATCGACTTGCGGCGGAGATTAAAAATATTCTCTTTTACGAATCAAACTCTAATACTCTGTTTTAGGGCTAAATAAAGGAGAGATTTTTATGGATTTTGAAGATCGAAAATTTATCGGATTCAAAGTATATTGTACAAAAGAGTTTGTCTGATAGATATTTATATGCGGGAATATTCGGACATCTTTTTTATATCAGTTTTTGACGATAACTTTTTAACTAGTTTTGGCCCTTATGAGAGGAACTCGTGAGCAAAGTCTTTTTTTTTATATACCAAATTTTTCATTAAATTGATTAAATTTAACTAGAAAGAAGAAGATTAAGCGTATATAAACACAAATACACAGACACGTTTTAAAACAATGGGGTTCTGATAAATTATGTTACTAAATTTTGATCATACAGAATGTAGTTTGGCGTTACAAGAAAACTAGAGGAGAAAACAAAGGGCGAAACCAGACTTCATTTAAGGATAAAGTATTGGTGATGAGATTATATAAAATAGGGTTCAGTTTTGGGTTCCAATTATTATCTCTGTCCTCTGAGCTTCCTATCTGGTAATGCCGAGTGGGAAGTGATAAGGACAATCCGACAAGGGCAGCTTCCTCGGTAACTCCATTCCTTATGTCACCATACCTACCTTTACATTCAGAAATTCTTTGCATCATTTTTAATATTATCTCGTTGTTTCTCACGTTTTATTCCGGTTCATTTTGCGGTTATGATCCGGTTATCTTCGTGGTTGAGCTTGGTTTAGAATAATGTCTCTTATCGTCTCGTTCGGCCCATTAACGCTCGCCTCATAACTGTTCCATATGTACTAGTCCATAAATATTGATTTCACTACATTTAGGACCTATAAAAGGAGAGTTTTTTTCCTTTTGATGAATTGTTTTTATGAGATTGTTCATATAAATTTACGTGGCAAATTTGATCAGCGTAGTTAGTAAACGTTTTCTGGAGTCTTTGGCTGTAAATTTGCTATCAAATGAGGATAACAATCTTTCTAAACCTTTAGTCAACACAGATAAGAAGAAATTAAATATAACAAATTTACAACTATACACATGTTAAAAAATGGGAACAGTCAAAGATATTTCAATGGCAAACAATTACAATACATGCATATTTAGAGTTAGTCATATAATATATAGCAGATATATAAATAGATATGTCACATTTCAAAGATAAACACTCTTACAAATAAATACGAATCATGAGTAAAAGTATTGTGTTTTTTTCTACCGTTCTTGTTTTTCTCTTCTCTTTCTCATATGCAACTCCCGGGATTGCAACTTTTTACACAAGTTACACTCGTAAGAATTTTTGTGTGTTTTACTACCAAAATTATAAAACAAATACAAACAACAAACTTATCTTATACATTTTCATATCAACCTACAGCGAAATGTTATAAAATCATTTTCTTTTATTTCATGTTTGATAGCATCAGCATGTTACAGAGGTACTCAAGAAGGAGTGATGATCGCTGCAGCGAGTGATACATTATGGGACAATGGTCGAGTTTGTGGCAAAATGTTCACCGTGAAATGCAGCGGACCTCGTAACGCCGTGCCTCACCCTTGCACGGGGAAATCCGTGAAGGTCAAGATCGTTGACCATTGTCCCAGTGGCTGTGCTTCTACGCTCGATCTTTCTCGAGAAGCTTTTGCTCAGATCGCTAATCCTGTCGCTGGGATTATTAACATTGATTATTTTCCGTAATTATTTCTCCCAATCTTTATCACTTAATATTCTTTGTTACTTTAGAAAAGCAGGATTTTAATTATGAGTTTGTTTATTTGGATTTCAGGGCCTAAACGTCGATGAAGCTATCAAGGAAAATAATGCTCAAGTCTAGAAAGTCCTAATGGAAAATGTACACACATCATGACTTTTGTATAGTATTTCAAAATATGAATAAAATCGTCGAGAGCTTACACAGAATAAGATAACCAATCAAAGTAAACTACCATGATAAGAAATACTTACTGATTTCTATTATTTTGATTCTCATTTTGAAAACAAAATATAATAACCATACTTGGTTTTTACATGTAACATAATCTGAAAATGACAGACATATGTGCAATTGAAAATTGGTACAACCATTTTCTTCACATCATCGAATTCGGATATGCAGAAAAAGTGCTTGTGACAAGTTATTTGATGGTTTAATTCCGGTGACAATTTATGTACACTCACATATACCAAATAATGGTTTGCAGGTAAGAGTTTTGCCGAAATTAGCCTGCTCTAACTTGGAGATTGAGTGAACACTCTAAATCATTAGGTATGAAAACGTGAGACTGCGACTCTGGTTATTCCAAAATGTATAAATCGAAGGTTTGATCTCAACAAATGATAGAAATATCATCGCACCTTGATGAATTCTTCCTATATATAATATGGTTCAGACTTCAGAGCCTTGTAACAACTAAAAATGACAATATGGTCACTACTATATCCCAAACTACTAAGCACAATTCAACAAAAACCTGAACCCCTACTAATTGATGGCTACTTCGATGAATCCAAGAATTCATCGGCTGCCAAGAAAAACCAACCCTGAAAGAAACCGAACTAACTCGAGCCAAATTACTCGATATTTATATAGTAAGAGGAAAAATGGACTTGGTGGAATTCAGATAACCACGCTATCAAAAGTAGAAACTTATAACAGAACTCTGCAGCAAACAAGAAGCTTCTATGATTGCATAAAACTTCATAAGAACGGAAGAAAGAAGAAGCTTATATATAATTTGACCGCCTTCGTTTCATATTTACACACAAAGAGAAGAAAAATACAGACTTCAATCTGGTAATGTATCTCTGCAGTTGTTCACATTGTTTTTTCTACCTAAATGATCCGAATACTGCAATCAGGAACTGACCTTTAAACACATAGGACCAAGTTTTCAAACTCGCTCATCGCGTAATCATTCACCTTTCGCCTATCGTCTAGTCCCGTGCAATCTAAACTTCTCATCACATCCTGCAGAAACAAGGATAGCTTTTTAGCTTCAAGAAGACATGTAAAGATCAGAAGGGGAAAAGAGTAACACTAAAAAACTTACGAGTAGGAAGGATCGGGGAAACGTTGATTTTGATTTTGAGGGCGTCGATAACAGAAAGAACTTCTTCGTTTCCAGATGCCATAAAGAGTCTCAGAACTCTCTCATTCAATTTCCCAGCTTCCAATGTCCTCTTTACATTACAAAAACAGCAATAGAATCAATTAGGAACAGCAATATCAATACATATGTAATGGAGCCAAAAAACAAAAACAACAACAACAAACAGTGATTTAAGAACAGATAAGAGATATCAATAACACAAACAACTGTTCCTCACAAAGCATATAGAGTAGTAGTATACTACGATTCTGAAACCCTAACCTCTCTAAAGCTTAAAACTTTCACTCAAAATCAAATGATGATGACCTAAAAATTCAAACTTTACACTAAATTCGAAAACCCAGAGCCAGAATCAAACCAAGTATTGAGATAAGGGGTTTTACCGCGAAGAGGTCAAGGACGATGTGATCAGGAAGATGGGAGAGATCGTTGATGCGAGAGATGTTTAAGACGGCGGCGTTGACGGTGAGGGAGAGCAGAGACGGGGGAGGGCTTCTCATTCAATCAGTTTGAGATGATTGGTGTTCCAGAGGTTGAATAAAACGAAATTGCTGAAAAGGCTCCGTCTTCGATTTGTATTTGGGTGTTCTTTGAATCCGCCGCCTTCTTTTCGTCGCAATGGAATCTGAATTTTCCACGATCTATAGTTGGTCGTTCAGAGACGTTTCCAGAAAAAAGCAAGAGTGCGCAAGGGGCCAATCTTTCCTGACGCTTTTTTCGCGTTTGTGTAATAAACGCGTAACGCGGCGTTTGTAAAAATCGCTAAATCTTTCGAAGTTTCGATCCTACCAATTAGAGATTGTGATAACATGTTTGTCTTTCAGTGAACGGGGCTCCCTAACGATGGGCCGAAGTTAAATTGAAAGCCATCGAATTTTGTTGAGTGTTAAAATGCTTTAAAACTACACTCTCAAGCCCACCAATCTGGATACGCGGGCTTGAATATGTTTAGTTTAGTTTCTTAATACCGTCGAATTGATGATGACAACATAAATATTGTTCGAGCGGCATACAGAAGTTTAAGACTATTGTGTCAGTCTAAACGCACCAAAATGAGTTGATCTACAGAGATACTAGAGAATGTTTATATTTATAGATTTTCTTCAGTTTTGAGATGACTACGTACCACTGCAGCACGAGTATACACAGTTGTCAATAAAATCGATGTTGTTTAAATTGTGCATAAAACCTGTTAAATGAGTCGTTAGGACTATTTAAGTGATTTTTAGTGGAAATCTCTTAAGGCATAACATAGCCTAGGTGAATATGTGTCTTAAGTATCTAATAGTTCTAACAATTCGTAGTTCTTAACAAAGTAGTTCTTAACAATTCGTAGTTCTTAAGTATCTAATAGTTCTAACAATTTCAGTCTTCATTTGAAGGCTATTAAGTTTTTGGGATGGTTTTGCTTAGGAGGAGGCCATTCTAATGATATTTTATAGATTTTATTTAGATGGACAGTTAAGCAAGGGTCTGAAATTTATTGGCAAAGCAATAAATGTTATCTGTATAGCACATGCACATGGGGGATTCTTTTTCCTCTTTATAAGGTCCAGTTTTTCATTTTATATATCTCCTAAATGTGTTGTATTGTTACGTTTTAATAATGATTCGTGAGAAAAGGTGTCGAATGGAGAATATTTCAAACAATTGACTAATCTCTTAGATTCAAATTTTAGGTTGGAATTATTAGTTAAGAAAAAAAGAAAAAAACATGTACTGACAAATTAGTTGTTACAAGATCGTGGGAGATCTAACTTAAAAGTTCATTGTCCCATTGATCCCAACCCTAAGATGTTTTTCATTATTTTCACATTGAGTATCAACGTATAATTCAAAACCAACTAATCTGTGTTTTTGTCTAATCTTGTATAAGAACTCTACCAGTTTTATGATCAAACTTTTTATCAATTATGCTTTTGGCTCATGGGTCTATCTTGCCAACATCTTTTAAATCAATATAACATTTTGTCTTTACAGATAAATTGCATCGTTACGGGATGATTGTATTCATCGAATTCTAATTTATTTCTCTATTTAATTTGAGAAAGAAGAAAAGCTTGCAAAATAACTAAAGTCAAACATGTTGCATTTTGCAAACCTGCCTAGTTAGAAAAACGCCACTCCCAGTACCAAATTTATTTAGAAAAAGTCTTATCTATATTTCCAAACAATCATTTTTTTGATGTTCTACAAAACTAATCAAAATTTGTTTTAACGAAACTAATTTGTAACTGCAACATTTCATATAGTTGTTATATTAGTCACTCGGTTTAATTGGTCAAAGGGAGCAGGTGATTTCGAAAGAAAATAACATGTAAAACTAAAATCTATAGACAGCGAATATGTTATTTCTTCAATAAATAGTATATATTATTTCTTCTGGAAGGTAACCTTTTTTACATGTTTTCCGCCTTCAAGTTATGAAAGTACCTTGAAATATTTAAATGACTAGGTAGAAAATTATAGGTTATGGAGATGTACGTCAAAGACACAAAAGTGAGTGGACTTTCTAACTATAGCCAAAGCATCGAGCACCAAACTTTTAATGTCTAATATTTATATGTATCTTTGTAAACTCCAAAGAAAATATTAAAAACGGAATAAATAGATTTAGGGTAATAATATATGGATTGAGAAATTCAAAATTAAGTCACGTCCCTATAGATTTGTCTAAATTATGAGATCATATATGAATTACCGTACGTTTTTTATATATATAAAGACGAATTCCAATTCTGCCAAGCCAAGATTATCAATTAATATGCATATTCTAATGAATTTGTAATACGTGAAAATAATGATACAACAAATAACGGCTAGATATACCGTATGTAGTACAATACTATGTAGGTATTATCCGTATGTGATATACCGAAAAGTGTATAAGGCTTTTCTTAAATTGAAATAATTAAATCGATTCATGTTGACATAAGTTGACGGAAAATGAATAATGATAATTTGATTTAAATGGCTTATGTCAACGTCTTCGTACCAAAATTTTATCAACAACACAATAATTAAAGAAATCAATGTAATGTGTGATTGCATCAAGTATAACTTTTGAGTATATACTTTTTCCTACACCTTTTTTCCGGTAAATTCATTCACCGTAGAATAAACTTAATCAAAAGTGCATAACACAAGATTCGCTTCGAGTCATAGAAAAGGCAATCGAACCTTCTCATAATTCCCAAATCTTGTTTCGTCCCTTATATATATAGATATATATCTCTCTCCTATATCAGCACAATGAAAAGCTGATCCACTGCCCAAAATAATGCCAATATAGTATATTTCTAGCTTAGACTTCTAAGTTCTATTAGTAACAGGCTTTTGAGAGTTTCGTGTAAACAAGTGAAAATAGGTTTTTGTGTAACCTATAAAATAAAAATAATGGAAATAAGGAAAAGGAAGAGTGTTTTCTTCTGGTTTGACTTAATAAAGTGGTGCCCACCAAATCTCGATAAACAGAGTTTGCTCTGCTTCTCGCCTTCGTGTCCTCTTGTCCTATGTTTCCGTTCCACATCTTTCAATTTCCAAATGCTTTGTTTTGTAAAATCTTGTATTTCACATACACTAATGTACTATAAAACTATTTATGCGTAGCTTCTGAATACGTTTGGCTGACGTAAATAAAAAAGGCTGAATTTGGTTCTTTCTTTTCGTATACCATAAAAATAAGTACAGAAGTTGATGGTTCGTTCCAAATTTAATGACAGAAAATTTGAAATTTCTTCATTCAGCTACATAACTTACATTTATTTTCTATTTGAAATTGTTAGTATAATAATTTCCTCTCTGCCCGCTCCACTCGTATTATTTGAACCCTACCTAATTAAATAACACCATAACACGAAAGCAGAAAAAATGTAATAAAATATTTATATATCAAAAAGAAAGACAAAAGAAATTGAATGCATAAATTAAATACAATTAAAACATCTTGAAATGAAAATAATAGTTTGGGATTTGGTTGTCTCGCTCAAAATTAGGAGCCATGTTCTTTTCATGATATTTTCATTATCTTTCTAATCTGTTTAATTTGTGTGTGCAGAGAAATGATGAACTATTATTCTATGAAAATACAATTTTAATACGCACAATAAATACGATATTATCCATAAACTTAGTATTTTATAATCTTGTGGATTGTGAAGTAGTGGTGGTGTTCTTTGTCTTGTTGATTTAAATGAGGGAGCATAGGATTTGGTGAGATCACAATATACTATTCACATAAAACCACTTAATTAATTTCGCTAATTATCTGATTTGTTTCTTCGTTTAAAACTTTAAACTAATCTTTGATTGACTTTGCATCTCTTGAGGTTTTTAATCAGATCCAATCCCATTAAATTTATTTATTTTTCCAATTAATATTTTTGACATAAATTAAAATTTTCGTAAAACCTGCAGATTCAAGAAGCAAACCCTTGTTGGTGTAACTGTTGAATCTTAAATGAAAATGTCTCTTCTGTCATCATCAATGGTCCAACCTGTAATTCTCTTATTCATCACTCTCTCTATCTCTTTCATACCAAATCTTGAAATTAAAAAAACAGAGCAATCTTTCTCTCTCTGTTCTGAGAGCTTCCATGTCTGAAACCAACAACAACAAAGCTTGAGTCTTCCTGTTCCTTTTCCTTTTCTCTCTCAAACTCATGAAATTTTCTCGGGAAAATATGAAATGGGTTTTCCCAGAAATCAAAACAACTCAGAATTTCCTCTCTCCTTCATCACTTCCACAAGAACCACCGTTATCTCTCCGCTCCAGCGCAAACTTCGATCTAAACAGCAAAATCAGTCCAAGTATTCTCCTCATAATCATAATCCTCTCAATCATCTTCTTCATCTCCGGTCTCCTTCATCTCTTAGTCAGATTCCTCCTCACACCATCGAGCAGAGACAGAGAAGATTACTTCGACAACGTCACTGCTCTTCAAGGCCAGCTTCAACAGCTTTTTCATCTCCATGATTCTGGAGTTGACCAATCCTTCATCGACACGTTACCTGTTTTCCATTACAAATCCATAATCGGTCTCAAGAACTATCCTTTTGATTGTGCAGTTTGTCTTTGTGAGTTCGAAACAGAGGATAAGCTCAGGCTCTTACCTAAATGCAGCCACGCCTTTCACATGGATTGTATCGATACTTGGCTTCTATCTCACTCTACTTGTCCTTTGTGTAGATCCAGTCTCCTCTCTGATCTCTCTTCGCACCAAGATCCTCGTTCTTCTTTCCTCCTTGTGCTCGAGTCTGCGAGTGATCATAGCTCGAGAGAGATTGGAGGAGATAGAGACAGTGCAGCTTGTGTGGCTGCAAATGATGATATTGATGTGTCTAGTGCTCATCTTGGTTTGGTCGGAAACAATGATCTTGGATCAACCAGGATAGATTCGGGTCACGGAGATCAGTACCTGGATGGTGAATTGGGTGGTTCGGTTGGAAAGGTTGTTCCTTTTTCAGTTAAGCTAGGGAAGTTTAGGAATATAGATATTGGTGAAGGAACTAGTAGCAACAACAACATTGGTAATAGTAGTAGTTTAGATGAGAGGAGGTGTTTCTCAATGGGATCATATGAGTATATAATGGATGAAGAAACGACTCTTAAGGTTCATGTTTCAACCAAGAAACAATCAAGCAAGAACCGTGGCTTGCCCGGTCATAGGACAGCGATGTCCGAATGCGGGTTTGATCCAACAGGGAGATTGAAATTCAGTGGGAGTGGATCGATGAGGATAGTGGAAGAAGCGGCCGAGAAGAATGTAGTGGAAAGAGAGAGCTTTTCGGTATCGAAAATATGGCTAAGGGGGAAGAAGGAGAAGCATAGTAAAGTTCAAGGAAAAGAGGATAGTTCATTGGTTTCTTCGTCTTCGGGAAGAGCATTCTCTTTCAGGTTATCGAACCAGCGGAACCATCCCGATGCGATGATCGAAAGTGGTTGCGAAGAAGATAATCAAAAGTGCGAAAACTCGGAGTCTTTGGAGACTAAAACACCATCTTTTGCTAGGAGGACTATGCTTTGGCTTGCAGGGAGACAAAACAAGGTTGTTCATTCTTCTTCTTCAACTAATGTCTAGTTACTATAATTTTTCCATTTTCAAATTTAGTTTTCTGTTCAATTGTTTCTTTGTGTTAGTCCTCATAAGTGCAAAAAGATATATGAATCATTGTAGAAACGTGGTGTTGAGATACATATATTTTTAGACATAGATTGAGAACATTTGGTGCGTCTTGTATTATTTTTGACAAATCTTTTTCAGTTCTTGAATATTAGACCCAACAATTAAATTGTCGATTGAAGCTTTCCATCTAACAAGAAAACGACTCAATTAAATATCATGAATAAGTAAGTTCAAGGAATAAAATTGTCAAAGATTCAAAACCGCATGATTCTTGTTTGGTCATGTGAAAGCTAAAGATTGTTGAAGAAACCGTAAAAATGCTTAACCGGTGAGTAGTTATCGCAAATTTCTTCAGATAAATTAAAATCCTGAACTTGATGTTGTTAGGTTAAAGTTCAGACTAAAGTTGGCTATCAATACTACATATGTTTAGCGGAACTGTTAGTCATACAATTTGTTGTGTCTAATATGAATTTTCTTTTTAACAATAAGATAATGAATCATATAATTTGCAGTTGAGATACAAACCATTATTCTATGAATCTTTGTTTATATGTTTTTTTTCCTTAATTTCTGTTTTCTGGAGCATTAGATAAGAAGTAGGTGTGGTGGTAAGACAGTTGCATTGAATTGAGGCAATTCTTCTTACGACAAAAGAGTGACATCTTGATTCTTGTGCGATATGTTGTATACATGTATGTATGTATTTAAATGTTGAATGGCTAAAGTTTTGCATTAATGGGTGAATTAATAACGGGCATGGAAGCAGTTGGATTACATGCCCACTAGTCACTTAGTCTTTATTGCGTGACAACTTACATGTAATTTTATAACGTTAATAACATTGGTTTATGTGCAAAGTTAATTCATCCCAATTTTGCGACCAAAAGTTTATTCATCCCTATAGGAATAGGTCAAAAATCAAAGAAAATATACACTAAAAGATAATACGAAATTTTTACCACATAGGGTGTCTCTATCGGTTATAGTGGTATACAATTTTTTTGTGAAAGTGATTCTTGATTCTAGCTTGGACCATATGCTAGAATTATCGTATACTCAAAGCCGTTTATTTCTATGTATAAATGGTGCATTTGCATTATTGCATAAGAGTTTGGATTTTAAAATGAAAATAAACCTTTTTTGTAACACTCCTTTAATATGTATGAGAATATGACATGATTTCTTGTAAGCTATAACATTCAATTTCTGTTTGACTTTAAAATTCTTAGATAGTTCCCCAAATGATTTTTTTTGAAAAAGGGTTAAGTTCCACAAATAGTTTGAGACAACTTTCTCCTAAATCCTAATGTTTGACTAACCTTTAAAATTATAAGTCGCTTCTACTTAATAATTTCCTTGCTCCTCGACAATTCTACAGCCAAAAATAAAGTCACATAAGTCAAACTCACAATTTCTCAAGAGTCAAGACATTAATAAGGGAAGACTACATGTCGTTTTAAGATAAAATAAAGGGCAACGCCGTGTTGTCTCTCTTTCATTCACTTCTTGAGTTCTTTCCCTTTAGTTTGTGTGGACATTTGACTGGTTAACAAGAGTCCAACTGTTATTAAACAAACCATTTACGAGTCCAATTAATAACAAACTGGGCTGGGCCTAACAGAACATAAACAAGTTTCTCAAAATGTGTAATATTATATTGGTATTTTTTTTTCGTTTTTTTCCTTCTAATAATCTCCAAAGAAAATGTTGGCAAGTTAGCTGTTACAGAAAAACCATTGGGGTTGTTGTCAATAGAACTTGCAGTTTAGACCACATACAGAAAAAATCGAAAATACCCCTTTGTTACATGATCTAACATATAAAGTACGTGGCAAATAAGATTTTTTTTTTAATAAGAATTTGTTCAAACAAAAATGAATGCAGATCTAACTGAGAAGTGAGAATCATTAATCATATGTACATAGATGCACATATAAATGGATAAATACCATCGGTGGGAGGCATAGCTTTCATGAGACAAAATAATATATCTTTGAACGGTGTTAATTAATTTAGCTAGGAAAAAAATGAACGTGAATATGTACGTTTTTTTTTTCCTCGTTGCCATTAAGCGTCTTCTTCCTTAGCTGAATACTAAATGATGCTGATTGATGAAACATGGAGTATATACGAAAAAGACTGATTTTTACACGTGCTGTCTTATTGGTTGTTTTGTTCTAGTAGACTAGTACTATCCTTTCAAACCAAGTCTTTAACCCAAAAAAAAACATAAGCAAAGAGTCAAATATATATTGGACAACTCATATGAGCTAATTAACATTGAAAATCTGAAAAAAAAAAACAGAAAAAAAACTCACATGAGCTAGTATATATCATTTGTTTTGGGTTGACATGTCAAATGAGCTATCCAATACGAGTGAGTTGTAATAAAACTGAACCAGATATCTATAATATAAAATAACATTTGTCTATTTTTTTCTCTCAAATAAAAACATGCCAAGAAAAGCAATCGAAGCGTTAAAAATATCTTAAAATTCACTCACATTAACTAAATTAAATTCAAAAAAAATAAAAATTTGCCAAGAAATGTTCCAATAAAAACCACCATCACGTAGCAGAAACTTTCTATAAGCATTGTATAAATTTCCTTATGTACAAAATGGCTTACTATAATATCTCTCCATCCTCGTATGACAATTGCATTGTCCGAATAACATACGGTTCTAATGACCAACAACAAGATCCGATCGACATCATGCTTTCGCAACTAATCTCCGCAGATAAAAAAATAAAACAAGATTTTTTTTTATCATTTATCTCTCAATTTCGGCCTCGGCAGCATCAACAATACTTCTCATAACATTTACTTGCGTTTGAAGCGACACAATGTAATCTAACGTTTCTTGAAGCAACAAGACGTCATTGCTCATCAACTCACCACCAGGTACAACGTTTCTTAATCCTTGAGTCCGTCTCTTGACGAGTCTCTTAGCTTTTGCTGCAGCCTCTTCGCTCGCTGATTTCGATTTCCTCCTCAAGATCTTCTTGCTTCGCCTCACGATCTTCCTATGACACACAGTCTTCTTAGGCAACTTCTTGTTGATTAACGTTTCCGCTTTGATGCCGGAAAGCATCTGACGTACGAGGAAATTGTCCTCGGTGGCGGTTTTCTCGATTAGGGCTCGGCTCCAACAAGTTGTTCCTTTTCTTAGAGACGCCATTGCAACGTCTGCAGAGAGCTTTATTGCTTTTTTTCTCTCGTGGACGCTCGTGTTGTCTATCGAAGGACGGAATATTTGAAGACCCATTTGCCATTTCTTTAGGAATTCTTCATTCATTGAGCTCGTAGGCTGCATCCTAAATCCTAATCAAGTAGAAATATACTCAATTATGAGTCATTTTTCAAGAAAAAGTAAGTTAATCCTAAGTAATAAACCATGATGTCTTTATACATCAAAGGGATACATGTATGTAATATACTAATATACATCAAATCATAACCAAACTGGATTTTTTCCCCGTTTAGGGTTCCTTATTATAACCAGAAGAGACATGAACACATACCTTTTTAAGAATTTGTTTACTTCTAGTGTCGTCAAAGATTGCTAAGAACAAATCTGCGGTCACCTCACGAATTCGTGAATTCGACGAGAGAGAGGGAAAGAGACAGAGAGGTAAGGGAGAGAGAAAGGAGAAGGAAAGGGTCCATTTTAATTGTTTCAAAAGGAGAGGGAAAATGGTGGGGGCAATAGGAGATAGGAGAAGCACATGCATGCACATGCTACGAATGGCCCACGTACCCTTTTGTATTACCCTATAATTTAGGAAACTTTTGTCCATTATTATTTGTTTCCGCCGAAAATTTGTGATGATATATATACGTTTTGATGTTTTAAGTTTTGCAATTATGAGGATTTTATGAAAAAAAAAAACATTTTTTGTGTATCTTTCGTTTGTTTTCTGTCAACTGCGTAGCTTCATTTGGTTTTTTTTTTCACACTCCGTGAATCCGTGATATATAATGATCTCATCACTCGTATATATATGTATGTAATGTATGTTCACATATTTGATTTAACATGTAATTCTCTATCTGACAACCTTATCAGTCAGCGCTGTCGCCAAGCAAATAAAGGCCTATATAAGCACGCTAAATAATCTAGATTATCTTTGAATTGGTGTCATTACTTAGTTAGAACATATATAATAACTAAAAAAGTCCATCTCAGTTTTGAAATTTAAATGTTAAAGAACGTAAAGTATAGATTAAAAAGTTGTGGTTCTCCAATGTTGTAGATTGAGTCATCAGTCTTCCATAAAAGTTTATAATCTATATATACTTACCGTGACCTGGATCACCTAAATCACCTAAGGTTATAAAAAGATAACAAATGATATAGAATGTATAGCTGAGAATAATGGCTGGTTCTGACGATTGTGAGTGCGTAATTTGTTAATGTAATATGTTCAGTTATTATCGAGCAATATTCAGTTTGATTATTGTCGAACAATGAGTGAATCTATTAATCATATTTACCATTATACGTCAATAATTTACATACAAAAAACAGAATTTGAGAAATTTATGATGCATTGCATTGCACAGTGCACACCTTGGTTATACGGTGCATTATTTCATCTTCTTTTTGATGCTTCACAGTGATACATTCACAACTAGGTATCAAATATGAAAAGCATGGTCAACACATTAACTGTGCCATAACTTTTTTTATACACATACAACAAATAACATCAATATGGTGTTAGTGGTTAAAACGTGGCGATCCGCAAACTTTGGGAAAGCCTGGTTTTGAAAAAGAAAAAAAGAAACAATAATAATTGTTGATAAAAAGGAAAAAGAAACAATAATAATTCATTTATATTGGTCAATTTAATTCAGAAAACGAAAAAATGATATTGATAGATGTACATGAATATAAAAGTTGATGTTCGATAAATATATACAACTATCGAAAGAGAAATATTTTTGATATTAAAATTAGCTTTTTTTCTCCAACAAAATACATCGAACATGGATCTTCTGGTGCGGGGATTTGTTTTCCAATGGACCTCCGTAATTTACGGGAATCTCAACAATCATTCTCCGAACTCTACACGCCCACCATCTCATTGTCGTCACCATCAGTCAAATTTTCTTTGATTAAAATGTTTTGTGCCCTTAATCACATTCTACGACGTCGTTAATGTGGCAACACTCTTGCATGCACGCGTCCACCGAAGCGCATGTGCACACGTGGAGGGACCCTTACCCATTGGTTCTTTTACTTTTACATTTTTTCACTCACCAAAGAGTGATTTTCAACGGTGACTCTCACAGTCTCTCTGATTGACGGCTGTGATATGTTTTAAAATCATTTACTATCATATAAGAAATTCAGATTTACTGACAGGTCGATTGTCCTAACAGTTGATAAACTTCCAAAAATTGAGGATTTATAGTACAATCAAATTGTTTCTAGTGTCTTGAATCAAAGAACACCAAATGGTCTTGATCTACAGAGAGATATCTCGTACTTTTTGAATTTGCAAAAGATATGTGAGATGACATTGCAGAACAATACATTGATGTTACTGTTGAGTGTTGACAGATGTAACTATAATATAAAAATAATGTTTGAGATCATTGGTGGCGTGGCTGATGGTTTCATCACTCATCATGGGGAATAAAACAGACGAGTTCACAAGATGCAATAGTGAGAGTCCATTGATGCAAAACAGAATTATATGTAAAACAAATAGTTTTATCAAAGTGTATATAAAATGTAACATATGATTCATACGAAGAGTACTAATCTAAGTAGAATAGTTATAGGAAATGGTAACTCTAGCTTATCCTCAATATATGTTTCAATTAATCAAGTATAATATTATTTTACCGATCAACTATTTTTTTCATTCAACTTTATCTGATATACTATTTACGAGCTCCATTCTTATCATAATCATATAACGCATGGTCTTAGATAAATGTATACTATAGTCTATGTGTAGGCCATGTGAAATAATTTGAAGTTAAAAAGGTAGAAGAACCGACGGAATGGTGAGTGGATTAGCTTCAGTTTCATGGTATCTACTGCTATCTACGAGTCTACGACCGATACAGCCTAAAAGTCAATTAAAGTAACTGTTTTTATTTTAATTGGATAATGTTTAGGGTATAATCTAAAATCAATAAACATAATCTCCTTTTAATGATATGTTTGTCTCCTTAAATCAAGGGTAGATTAGTGTCTTCTTCCGTACTCTTCCAAGGACAAAAGTAAAAAACTTAATTCAGACTTTACTACGAACCGATACTTTTTTAAGAATAAAATATGAAAATGCATAGTTGCGTACATAAGTCATCTATATGAAATTGTGAATTGAAACATATCATTATTTAAAATGGTAACAACCCGAACAATCAATGTGAAACATGCTAAAACAAGATTCATTAGTGCATAACATGGAGAGAGAAAAATGAATTGTGATTAATAATTGTGCTAGTTGCTAATTAATTAGTGACGTTGGAGGAGTGGGTGTTTTCACATGGGAAGTTTCTTTCGTTAAGTTCATATAGCTAAGACATTTAATACTACAAGAGGGAGACTTTATTTTGGACTGTCATTATATATATGCTCTAATTAAGTTCCTTAATGGAGCTATTCATAGTTACTTTAGAGGAAGCAGATGTTTTGATAGGGTGCCAATTGTGAATAATCAAAGTTTTACCCATCATTGTTTTACTCATTACTTCTTCATATTTTCTGATGATTCAGCCAGATCTGTCCAAGGCATCCTCATTGTCCTCTTTGAATTCAAACACATGGCTGATTTTTCCCTTTTGGTTTTCTGCATTTGAAATCAGGAGCTAGAAAAGAAGACTCTAATTAACATCTCTCATAATGTTGTTTAAGACTCCCTCTCTGCACCAAGAAATGATCAATGTGAAACGATGAAGTTCTAGCTAAATATCGTCTATTTTGACAAAGAGGAAGTGTGTTAATTGAAAATTATACAATGATATTAGTGTCGTTGATAATTGTTTTCACCAAATTTAACAAAAAACGAAGGTTGAGAAATATATTAATTGAACGGCCATTTGGGGTGAAGCATTACGATTGCATTAGAGTGTTATTTTAGTTCATCTTCTAGATCTGTAGTAGCAGATATTCTTATTAGATCGATAATATTAAATAAATACCTGCACTACAACTAATATAAATTGATCAAACAAATATACAATTAATTTAAAACAAGAAATTAGTGCTAACTCATGGACTCACTTGTCTGTACTAAGACCAAGTGTGGAAAGAGCTGTCATGTTTAAGATTATCAGATTTCTTGTACTAAGATCCAAAATTTTGATTTTAACCTCGAACATTAACAAAAAGAAGCTGTAGTTAATCAAATTTACATTAACAGAAAGAAGCTGTAGTTTTCTTGAATGGCGTAGACAGTTTCAAGTAGCCACATCTGATTTTGATTAACAAATTGTTAGTGGTATTAAAACAAACTGATTGATTTAGCCACCATAGTTTATAAATGCTATATTTGTCGACAATAGCGATTGTAGTAGGTATATGAAATCAACCATATAACAAGTTTTTATAATGTTTCAAAAGTTTTCAATAGTATATATGTAGTAACGTAAGGCATAACGATTTTTTCTTTTCTAACCTTAAACTCAATAATTAAACTAAGCATTTGTAATTTTATGGTTAACGATGCATATTTGATTTTTATTTTCTTATATATATATACGATCCATTTTGTTCATTTACTTTCAAGTTTCAAGCACTACCGCTTATGGCTTATGCTATCAAACGCTTGCAAACGTGTTTTGTGAACTTTATCATTACGTATGCACATTCGTTGCGTTACTGTGGTTAGATCATTATAGTGAGAGGTAATCTTTTGACAATTAGTTTTTTTTTATAATGGATCTATGAAATTGGAGAGCTAGCCGATATTGATACAAATCCTCATAGATTGATGTAGTTAGGTAAACTCGACTCTTGTCAAGATCCGGGCCACAAGTCATTATCCGTAGAGAGAGAAATGCCGTCTACTTCAAAATCCTAGTTCTTTTTCTCTTGCATTCTCTTTTCGTTTTGCCAATTCACTCTAACCACCGATTTCAGACATTCCCTCTAAAAACCCGTTTGTAAATTTATTGTTGTAACCTCGATACAATCGTTGGAGCGTAATTTGATTTTGAACATAATTTAACACAAATATAGTTTAGTCTTCCGTAAAGGATTTGTTCACTCCAACAACAAGAGATGATGATACGATGTGAGTACATCTAACTTCGACCAAAAACCAAATGAATATTTAAAACCACCATAAGACAAAGAAGTACGTATTCGCCAACCGAATAAAACATTATTCATTAAGCATATATAATTAACTATTATCATGAGGATTAATAGTTATATAATTAACAAGATCGTCCTAACAGTATATACACTACTATACATAGCTTAAGATCTAAAGAGAACGCAAAGTAAGATTTACGAGGAGAAAGAAAGATAGAAGATCATGGGGAAGATAGAGGAGTACAAGCCGGTAATGGCGATGACGATGATTCAACTATGTTATGCAGGAGTGACTCTCTTTGCAAGAGCTACTTTGGTTCATGGATTAAGCCCTCGGGTTTTTATCCTCTATAGGCAAGCCTTTGCCACCATTTTCATCTTCCCATTTCTTTACTTATCCAGGTAATTAAACCCATTAACCCATCCCTATCTCCCAAATGGAAATGTGAATTTACAATTTGTTAAGAGTTTTATTTGCTTCAGAATCACCTTTCTCCATATCCGAATATGCAATTTTTTTAAGTTTCATTGGTTTTCTTCTAATCCAAAAAGTGGAAATGAGTGAATTGGTTCACATCTCGTATAGTATATATTATTTATAAGTTTTTTTCTAACTTTCTATGTGACATACTAAAATAGTTAATTTTTGCTGGCCGATGGATTTTTTTTGTTGGGATTGTAGGAGAAAATCAAAGATAGCTATATCTTCTTTGGATCTAAAGAGCTTTTCTTTAATATTCTTGGTCTCGCTTATAGGGTAAGTGTATATTAAATTTAATTTCTTAAGAACTCCAATTAGATGAATCTTGGACCATTTTACTTATTCTCATTATTTGTTTGCAGCATTACAATCAATCAAAATCTATATCTTGAAGGTCTTTACTTAACTTCATCATCAATGGGAAGTGCAGTGGGTAACATCATCCCTGCAATCACCTTCCTCATCTCATTTCTCGCCGGGTATATGCATATACACATTTATATGGAAATTGTGAAAACAAGATTTATGTGCTACTTACTTACTAAATACTAATTTATTCTGATCTTTAGATACGAGAAACTGAATCTCCGAGATATAAGAGGCTTAGCAAAGATCGCAGGGACGATCCTATGTGTAGCAGGAGCGATCTCCATGACTCTTCTTCGTGGACCAAAGATTCTCAACTCAGAATCCGCTTTACCGATCGCTAAATCGGTATTAGGACATCTTAAAGACCAGAACACGTGGTTGATTGGCTGTTTGTTCTTGTTTTCTAGCACTCTTTGTTGGTCCTTTTGGCTTATACTTCAGGTAAACTTCATTAAATAAATCAAAAGTCTAAACTTTTTGTTGTTGTTATGTTTCTTGTCTTACAAGAAATGTGAGTTTTGTTTCAACAAAACCCTAGGTTCCAATCTCTGCCTACTATCCAGATAACCTCTCTTTATCAGCATGGATGTGTTTATTCGGAACAATACAATGTGCAGTCGTCACTTTCTTCCTTGAGAAAGACCCAAACGCTTGGATTCTCCATTCCTACTCCGAGTTTGCCACATGTCTCTATGCAGTACGCACATACAACATTCCTCTGTTTTTTTTGTCTTTCTTTGGATGTTGATTAATCCAAAAATTAACGTAAACACTAATGCATTTGTTAGGGAATTGGGGCGTCAGCACTTTCTTTTACGGTCCAAGCTTGGGCTATTGCAAAGAGAGGTCCTGTGTTTTCTGCACTGTTTAATCCTCTTTGTACAGTCATTGTCACAATCTTGGCTGCTTTGTTCTTCCATGAAGAGATTTACACTGGAAGGTAACGAAATATATACTTGATAGAAAAACTTGAGATAAACTACAATCCATAAACTTAATCTTTTTGATCTATTGAAATAGTTTAATCGGAGGATTGGGCGTGATATTGGGACTTTACACTGTGCTCTGGGGTAAAGCAAAAGATGTCATGATGAATCAAGATCAGAGAGACAATGATCAGAAGTCAGAAGTGAAGATTCATATAGAAGATTCTTCAAACACAACAATCTGTAATAAAGATCTGAAGAATCCTCTGTTGTCCAAACACAAATCAACAGAAGAAATCCAAACACATCAACAACTATACTAATTCAATATTCTTCCATTCTACTGTTTCTTAAATTTTGAAAGCTGTTTTGTTCTAATCATAAATGTAATATGATGTATTAATGAAAAATCAAAGTCTAGCTTGAACCGGCGCAAATCAAGAATTGTTGAAACCATTGGAACGGCCATATCTATCTTCTTTGTTGTTTCGGAAAGCGCAACATCCCATAGCGTAGACGACAACGAGGAGTACAAGGAAAATGATGTTGACAATAGCAACTCTTTTCCATGCGGCCTTGAGGTTGTCGAGAAAACCGGCCTTGCAGGCTTTGCAATTGTAGCAAAGCTTATGCTTTTCGTTGTCCCAAAGTTGGCAATCTGAGTTTTTATGTGTTCCTGATGTTTTATTCCAAGTTGTTGAAGTTATGTAGGTGAAGTCACAGTCATTAGAGGGCTTGCAGCAACCAGACTGTATAAAATAAACCATCAAGATTCAATCAGAGAATTAGAATAATGAAAAAGGTCAAGACTAAAACCTTTAGAAGGAAGTAACTTTTTTGATATATCGATCAGATTCTGAAACTGAGCTTACACAAGTCTAATCATATTGGTTCAAAATTACTCAGAACTGTTACCTCAAGTTTGTAAAACAAGCAATCACATGACATATAACTAGGGAACAATAAAGCCTTGTGAGTGAAATCGAAAGCTTTGAAATTGGTATTACTCCACGGATCAAAAGCACATGCTTCAAAATTTCAGAACACAAAAATCAAAACTTGTGTAGAAATTCATGATGCAGACGAAAAGAATCAGACTAAAAACCCTTTAAAAAATGACATTTCTCAATTTCTCTAAATCAAATAACCTAGAAAGAGTTTCAAAATTGGTTACCTCAAAAGCAGTGAGATCTTCTTTGTAGAAATCAGAAACAGTGTGATTAGCAGTGACTAACTCCAAGTTATAACAGAACTTGCTCTCATAAAGACAGCTTCTAATGCTGTTCCAATGCTTAGCGTTGTTCACACGCCTCTGCAACCAATCAGAGTAAGCCTCGAGCCTATACTCCTTATAAGCTTTTCCTTGGATAGTTTCGCCGGAGCCTTTACTAGTGACAACGAAGGCAAAGATGGTGAAACAGAGGACGATGAGGATTAAGAAGAACATCACAAAGAGATAGGACCAGAGAAGCCACGTCACTCTGCAACAAGATCCAACGACTCCAGCGATTGCGATTATCATGAGGAAAACACCGAGAGCGATCATGGGTTTGTCGAGGAATCTCTCGCATTGCGTCGTGGCTTTAAGGCTGAGCCAGATTCCGGTTGAGAGTATGGGAACCGAGAGAAGGAAGACGAAGAAGTTGAGTATTCCTACAAGACTGTTACTAAAACGTACCATGGTGATGATTGAAGAAGATTTGAAGATTTGGAGAAACCAAAAAAGGGATTTGTGTGATTATGTTTTCGAAGGGAGATTTGGATTTATAAAGTGAAAGTGAAACGCGTAGAGGAAGGTGAAGAGATTAGCGAAGAAATTTCGTATATTACCTTTTATGGCTATACGACGAGTACTAATGTCTCTTCTTCAAGACTTCAACAAAGGCTTGTTTCTGTTTCAGTCAGACGTTTTGAACTTGTGACTTGTGAGTAATGCTATTAAGGAATGTCTCATAACTCTCACGCGCTTTCGTAGGAGTGATGAGAGTTTTTAAAGATTGAAGATTTTGACTAATAAAAGTTTTACACTTATTTTTGTAAGAATATCAAAGAATATTTTTTCTTACAGATCTCTTTCTTTTTTTGTACGAGATGGGCTTCGACTTGGTTTGGGCCTTTTGGATATTTTGCCAATCAAAACCTCTGATTGCCTCAGAGTCTCCTCTTGCCTTATATTCTCAACTTGAAACTAAAGACAAACTCTCACATCCACCAATAATCTAACAAAAACACTATATATCTCCACTTAACTCTAGATCAAATAATAAATCTAAAAGTTAAGTAAAAGCTAGTTCTATATCTCTGCGTTATGGTCAAAGCCGACAAGCATAACGCATGATGACACAAATGATTTATAAAATCCCTACCTAGACGGATATAAGATTTGGAAGTGTTAACCGGAATTATATGTTCCTCAGATGCAAATGCATCATTATATATATATCTGCAATAACATTTAGAGTGTAACGAACTAAACCAAATCGCCAAAAGAACAGAGAAAAAAACGGTACATAATGTTTTGTACGGTTATTTTATATTTTAATCGTTTCATAACTTTTATCACATTTCACGTTTTCAAACAGTGATGATCCCAAATAAATGCTTAGCTACATCATTAGTCTATTAGAATCGGTTAAAAAGTCTCCACTAAGGCACTAACCAATCATTTAATTATTTTGGTATTCTATTACTATCCTTCTGAAGTATATAATTAGTCGAGTGAAAACGTTATCAACCAAATCATACTAAAAATCACATACTAAACTCACCTTCACCTTCACATACTAAAAAAAGGATTATGGAACCAAAACTAAAAGACTTGAGAAACTATAAGATAAGAAACTTCTACATAGTTTCCTCTTTGCTTACCATTAAAATACAAATGATTGAATAGGCTATACTATAGCTGCTATAGTAACAATGTACTGTCGGTGGAGAAGATAACGTGGCATGAGTACTTCACAGCTGGACCGTAAGATTACGACTACCTTTATTAAATTCCTCATCGGATCCAACGGTTACCGTACACCACCACTTTCTCTGCTGTCCCACTCTTCCCAGCTGTCCTTATTCCCTTTTTTTTATTTTATTTCTTTTTCTAAAAGATCCCTAACAAATTATTTTGGTAGGAAAATATTTGCTGCCTTACATCAATCAATTCTGTATTAAGAAAACAAAAATGTTCAAATACATTTCAAGATTAACACAATCACGATTAACTTTAAATTAACGCGGTATAATAGGCTGTCCTTTTTTCGGTTTTTGCTTGTCTTAAGAGAAACGAATCATTTAGATTTTATAATAATCCTAAAAGAAACGAATCATATAAAATGTATGGGAGAAAGAAAAAAATAATTTCATTAAAAATAATAATAATAGTCACGGTTAATGTACAAGCTTGGCTTTAGTATTGTATCCGTAATAAGAAAGATACCATCTAACGAACTTCTTCAACCCGGTTTCCAAATCGGTTGTCGGTTTATACCCGAATTCATTTCGGGCTGAGCTAATATTGGCATGTGTGAACGGTACGTCGCCGTTTCCTGGCATCTCCACGAAGTTCCTCTTCGCTTTCACCTTTAAATGCTTCTCCAATATATCCACCAGAATCGGTACTGTAACCGGAGATGTGTTTCCCAGGTTAAATATCCGGTACGGTGCTGCTCCACGTTTTTTACCACCCGACCCGGTACTTTTACCCGATGAATCCAGAGATCCTAAACATCCTTTCACTATATCGTCGATGTATGTGAAATCCCGGGCTAAATCGACCCGGTTTTTGCCCCGGTAGATTGTGATCGGTTTACCTTGTAGGATGTTTCTGGTGAAGGAGAAGTAAGCCATATCCGGTCTACCCCATGGTCCGTAAACCGTGAAGAATCTTAAACCGGTAATGGCAAGACCGTAAATATGGTTATAAGTGTGGGTGATTTCTTCGCCGGCTTTTTTCGTTGCGGCGTAGAGACTCGCCGGTTGATCCGTCCGGTCAGATTCAGAGAATGGAACTTTCTCGTTGAGTCCATAAACGGAGCTCGATGAAGCCCAAACTATCGCCGGCTGAGGATTCGCCGCTTTGCAAATCTCGAGAAGATTCACAAGTCCGGCGATGTTGCTATGAACATACGATTGAGGATTCTCCAAAGCGTATCTAACACCAGCTTGAGCAGCGAGATGCATCACGTGAGTGAAAGCAACCACATCGAAAAGCTTTGCTAACAGCTTCGCGTCGTTTAGATCTCCTTCAACGACGAAGATCCCTCTCGACGACAACAGAGATCTACGAGCACGTTTCAACGACGGATCGTAGTAATTGTTGAAATTATCAAGTCCAACAACACCATCGCCGCGTTTCCTCAAGGCAAGTGACACGTGGCTACCGACGAATCCGGTAGCGCCGGTAACAAGGACGGAGATACCGCCGGAGCGATGGATCTGAGCGGAGGTACGAACCTGTTTCTCCCACTGGATGCCGCCCCAAGAAGCGGTTAGATAACGGCTACCGGAATCGACGAAGCTTTGGAAACTCAAGTAAGAAGCGGTGAGAGCGATGAGGAAGAGAGCCCAAAGAAACATGGTGCTCGTAGAAGCGAAACAACGGTGGAGCTGACGGTTTGACCGGTCAATTTTGAATTTACCCGGCGTTGACGGAAACAGCTCATCTTCTATTGAAGGCATAATTTAATTAAACTCTCTTTACAACAAAAATTCTTCCTCAACAAAAATTTATCGGAAAAAATGGGTAATTAAATTTAGAGGAAATGAAGAAGAAGAAGAAGACAGATGCAGATCTTTTATTTTGGTATATATTTTTTTTCCCAAAAGCATCTGCTAAGGAGAAGAGGAAGAGACGGAGAAGTATATATACAGGTGGGGTTAGGGGACAAGGAGACGCGTTAATTTGATTGCCAGATTGTCATTTTTTTTTTGCTTTTATAACAAAATTAATATTTGTTGACAAAAAAAAACAATCCTAATTATTTGTTTAGAGAAAGTAAAAAAAAGAATCTACTAATTATGTATTGAAAAACTGGATAAATGCTAAATCTACCGCAATCTTTTTTCACCAATTTACCGCAATTTAAGGAGTTTTAAAAAACATAGTTAATTTTATGGCGTCTTTTTTTTCTTCTCCATGTTAAAGCTTAGAAAGCTAGAATGTTGAAGTATGAGATATGAAGACTAATGAAGTTTGAAAGAATTCACTTGAGTTTCGATTATGTATTGTTTGTTATGAGTTGAAATATTTTGCATTTCTATACAAATTGAAATCATACATAATGTGTGAAAGAAAGCGTCTAAAAAAAGACTCATAACTCATTCAACAATTAACACATGTAATCTCTAATCAAATTTAATTAAAAAATTGTAAACAAGAACGTGCGACCAACTTGCAACTAATTTTGTCTAAACTTGATAAAGACTACCACATGCCTAGGTCATCGCCGGGTGAGGTTTGTTTTTTAGGATGCTGCTCTAATAGAACAAAGTCCGGATCGCAAGGCTTGGTCCGTGGATAAAAAGGTAATTTATCTTCAATCCACATTCACATTTATTATAAAAAAAAACTTTTATAATCGGTGGCATTTAAAAACTTTTATCAAGAAGTTGTAATTCTTGTGATATGTAATGGTGTATGCATTTAGAGCAGCAGTGTGGCTTCGAATTTCAGATAGCAAAAGTAATTAATGTGAACTAATTTAGTAAAGTAATTTACCACTCAATTATAGTGATAAAAGTATTTTACTAAATTTTACTAGTGATATTTTGCTGACTGGCCCGCATTGGGTCAAGTTCAGCACTCAGCAGAAAGACGTGTACTAAATTTTGATATTAGTTTTCACTTTGGTCAAAATAAATTTAAAATTTTATTACTCAAATATAAAAAGATCTCTTTAGTATTTATTTTAATTAATCAGTGTAATAATAAAAAAAATTATAAAAAGAAAATTGCAGATATTGAAACAGGATAATGTGTGGGAGGACGTGCAGACCACAGCAATCACCATTGGCTGTTTTGCGAAAGCGATTAGAGAATGACATGTTGATACAAAAAAAACTGGGTGCCGTTTCCACGTTTCTCTAATTACCGCTTCCCCAAGTCACGGTTTCACCATTAAAGACAAGGGATGGGCCATCTCTCACCGGGAACCGGAAGTATCGGATTACAGTCTTTTCCAGATTTTGTATCTACCGGCATTACCCAGTAATTTTGGGCGGTGCATTGCTATTTACTTTATTTTTCATACATTCACCATTTTTTTTCCTTTTAGAACTGATTATCGTTATTTATTTATTGTTGATAAATAAAAGTAAGTGTTTGACATCTTTTTTTTTGTGTGTGTATGCACAGATAATCTTATAAATTTTGTGTGATATGATTGTTTTTCTTTTATAATTCTATATATTTTGTTATTGTATGAATTATTTTATAAGAATTCGTTATTTGGTATTTCGGATTTACTCTTTACCTGAAACGTTGACTTTGGCTATTTCGTATTTCTTCCTTTATTATTTTTTGTTTATTCGGGAAGATTCTTTATATATATGGGGAAGATTCTTTTTAATTGTTAAAGAAGATTCTTTGTTTCTAAACTAAAATTTGATTCAGGCAAGAAAAGATTTGCAAGATCCTGTTTGATTTACAAATTATATTTTTCTAAAAATAATGGAGTAAGCAATTAAGATCCGTCGAGCTACTTATACATAGCACTATTTAACCATTGTTTGAAACTTTGTCTTGAAGCTATCCTGCTTAAGTCATAATGCATTGCTTCAATATTATACGTAATTTTGAAATTATAACAGCAATAATTAAGAAAAGAGAAAAAAAAAACTAGGATAGTTTAACGCTTTTATCATTGGGTTAGGTTTTGCGACATACCTAGAGAGGCCAAATTACACTGAGGTTGGTGTAAGCCTTCGAGTATGTTGGATTGTGTTGTAAGAAAGTTATTATTTTATTTGTTGTATTTTATAATTTTGTTGGTAATCAATAGTTTCCCGGTTTAGTTTTCTTCTTCAAGTGGACGCTTGTTAATGGTGAGGATACATAATAAAAATAAAAGAAATCAAATTTTAACTAAATTTCATATCAAAACTTTGATGTTTTCGGTTTGGTTCATCTATATTGAACATATTCATAAACTATCCAGACGTTTCTATTTATTTACTTGGGGATTACAAAGAACATGTTAACTTTGTTTTGTAAACGTGTCGTATACAAACACAATCGTTAAAAAGATTGAAGTTTCTATTACAATACATACTATCATCATTAGATGCACTAACTCGATTGATATAACGTTATATTCAATGTGGAGAATAATATTTGATATCAAAATCTGGTCCCATATTCATCCGGTAACTATAACCTGTGGGTCATATGGGTTGATTAACTTATTAAAAAATTTGGAAACTTGTTTTCTTTTTTTGAAGATTAATCTCAAATTCGAATTACCAATAATTTACGATTAATCAAACATGTTCTGTTCCAAATCTAAAGAGATTCTACTTTTGGTGAAAGACTTGAATAGAGAGAGTAAGCTAGGTACACACACTCGCTCAAACAAAACATAACTTACGGTAACAAATTATTCATTCCATTCCGTACATACGATATTAACTACGACGAACCAAAAACATAAAACATACTTATTGTTTCACACTTTAAGTCGAAAAGTAATTATTATAATTTAGTTACCAGATCCTGATCCAGCTCTAGAGCCAGCAAATGAACCGGCAGATGAACCAGCTGAACCACCCGAACCACTAGAACTCGAACTTGATGATGAGCTGGAGCTAGATGATGATCTGGAACCTGAACCTGATCCAGAACCTGCACCAGCACCGGAGCCCGACCCGCCGCCAAGACCAATCCCCAATCCAACGCCCAAACCGATTCCAATCCCACCTAGGTCAATCCCCAAGTCTTTTCTTGCGAGTCGGCTCTCGGTTAACATAACTAAACTTGAAATAACTACTAAACCAAGAAGAAAAAGACCTTCGGCCTTAGCCATTTTGGAAATCTTCGTGTGTTAAGACTTGCCGATAGATGTGTTTGAGTTTATAGTGTAACTTGATTAGGTACAAAAATGAATAACATGTTCGTGTATTTATAGAAGCTTTGGGATTGTGTGAGCCGCTACGTGTATATCACCATAATTAATTTAACCTACGTACATTTATCATATTTCGTTTTATTATAGTTTAGAGAAATTATAATGGATATGCATTGAAGAGTGAATAATTAAGTATATATGCATGTTTTTTTCTTAATTAGATAGGTAAGATAGAGAGTGATGTTTTTACATTTTTACCCTTGTAAGAGAAAAAGAGTTGAAAATGAAAGAGAAGAAAAAAAGAAGAAGAAGTTTAACGTATATAATAACTCATAAATTACCGGTGATAAACAAATTAGCATGATAAATAAATAAGCTAATCCATAAATTAATATGTTATAAGAATAGATAATTGTTAATTTATTAGTTACTGAATGTTAACATGATATAAAAAATAATAATTCGTTATGTATAATAGTTATCTATAAGTAGCATACAATTTACCACTTTAAAAGACATGTTAGGGTGATAACTAAATTGTTAATGTATAAATTAACAATAATAATTAAATTACCAAAATAAATAAATATGTTATTATATAATACATATTATATAATACAAGATTTAACACGAGAAACATGTTTTCGACGTAAGATGAATAGTGCTTTCACCTTGCTACTATATTTTAAAGACATGTTTATCATACTAATCAAATAATTAACTACCTAAACTTGTTACCGCCGAAACTCATTTTTTATTGTTGCATATAAATTGTTTTATCTTGATATTTTTCTTGTTAACGTGTATATGTGACGAAGGGTATATTTGGCATTAGTGTGAATCAGATGAAAGAGAACTAAATAACAAAACTTCATGGTCAGATTCTTTATTTTTCATTCTTCTGAGCATATATATTAAATTCACCCTATAGTTTACGCATACTACCTTAGATAAGAGAACTACGAATACTTAATTAAACACATTTCTAGTCTAGTTAAATGTATGTTTTGATTGGCAATATTAATATGCAAAATGAAATTGTAATCCGGGGTGTGAATGTGATAAATTACAAATTAGGTAAGAACAAATCTTAGCTTAATCCATGTTATTTCGCAAGGTTTTCTTAAACCACCGGTGAGGTAAAAAAAAAGCGTTTGTAAAAAGAATTGAGGTTTCACTTCTACCACGACGATGAAAAGGTTTTCGCATTATAAATTTCTTTAAATCATTATATTCCACAGTTTTGCATCAAACCGCAAATCAGCAATGACAAGTCATAGAGTGAATGAGTGATTATCTAAAATGCTTGATAGGATTATTATTTCGCTTGCGTTTTATTCTAACGAAACTTTCAGGATAATAGAACTGGCAAGTGCATATTTTAAAAATGTGGATTCAGGTAATGTGTGCATTATCTTCTGCTGCTACCAAACCCACCAGAGTCGACGGTCCACTAAATTGAGTGGAAGCGAGGTAGTGGATTCTGCACGCTGAAACCAATCACTCGTACAGGTCACTAATCTATGGTTCCACTATGAATTATTTATTCAACCTACGACACGTGCTTAAATCATTGTTCGAGAAAGATCGAAACTATACATTCACATTGGTTATGTTTTTATTGCTATGAATAACCCATAATGTTCAATCCTCATATAGAATACAAAAGTCATTAAAGAGAAAATTCTTCTCTGACAGTTATTTTTCTATTTTGAATCAGTGTTTGGTTTATTTTTTTAACTAAGAAAGGTGTAAATTAAAATAAGGTTATTTTAGTCACTGGATTCAACTAATAGTAAGTTATAGTTCTAATTATAATAACGATCATGCTGTTTAATTCTTTGGATCTAATACAAACACGTTTGCTTAGTTAAATTATGTAAACGACTTCTAAATCTAATGCTTGAGTTTAAAGTTTATACCCAAATTGTAAGAGGTGTTCTTAAGTTATCAGAAGTTCTTATGCAGATAATACATATCTAAATTATGTATATCACGGATTGGTTCGTTTTTCATTTTTTATTTTACATATATGTTTTTATCTAAGATATTGAACGTAACACATGACAAAACCTAAAAATGCAAATCGAATTCTTCAAAAAAGAAACAAAACAGAGCTGAATTGTGTTCATGGCTTCATGCTATAAACTTTGTTTTTGGTTGATGTCTTTTTTGTTTAGCTGAACGACGAGTCTCCAAATCGTGTTTGCTCTTTCAGTTGTTTGATATACATACAATCATATTTTGTGTTATAACTTATATCGTTATATATATATATGTGTGTTATTTTCTGCTATAAGCGAAATATACCGAAGGAAAAAAAGGAAGAAACAACGAAATAAAATTAGTACATAACATTTAAATTGGGAAATTACAACTTATAGTACAAAAGTAAAACATATACAACACCAAGAATCCAATTCGAATATGGAAGGGTATATAATTACGAACCAAACACATTAGAATTCCTCCTTTTCCATCTCCTGTACTCACACACTTTAGAAAGTTTACTTTTCAAGCATTTTATTTTTCTCATACTAATAACATAATATAATTACGTATAAAACACAATATTGCATGCATGCAATATTCTTCATTCAGTCGTCGCCACCACCATATCCTCCACCATATCCACCGCCTTCACCGTATCCTTCTCCGTTACCGGATCCACCTCCTCCACCTCTACCCCCTCCTCCTCCACCTCCTCCACCGTGACC